>Ga0310694_10000401_pt1 | contig 58293 bp, 48 predicted proteins | sample 174DNAGHGhighgp2_FD_203884 | JGI IMG/M metagenome (GOLD analysis project Ga0310694, IMG submission 203884) | Sheep rumen microbial communities from Palmerston North, Manawatu-Wanganui, New Zealand - 1742 DNA GHGhigh gp2 (v2) (version 2) | ecosystem: Host-associated > Mammals > Digestive system... | reverse complement strand
TGCTCGGTCTTGGTGAGGACAAGAACTCAGTTGTAACTGGTGTCGAGATGTTCCGTAAGATCCTGGATGAGGGTCAGGCTGGTGATAACGTAGGTCTGCTGCTCCGTGGTATCGACAAGAACGAGATCAAGCGTGGTATGGTGCTCTGCCATCCCGGACAAATCAAGCCTTTCAAGAAGTTCAAGGCTTCTATCTACGTACTGAAGAAGGAAGAGGGTGGTCGTCACACTCCATTCGGAAACAAGTATCGTCCTCAGTTCTACCTCCGTACCATGGACTGCACCGGTGAGATCACTCTGCCAGAGGGTGTTGAGATGGTAATGCCTGGTGACAACGTTGAGATTACTGTTGAGTTGATCTACGCCGTTGCTCTGAACAAGGGTCTGCGTTTCGCTATCCGTGAGGGTGGTCGTACTGTAGGTTCTGGCCAGATCACAGAGGTATACGAAGATTAAGACTAGGAAACTAGTAAGACTAGTGAGAACTAGTTCAAACTAGGATTCGATAAAACAGAAGCCCCCGCTCATGGGTGGGGGCTTACTTACGGGAATAGCTCAGTTGGTAGAGCATCGGTCTCCAAAACCGAGGGTCGTGGGTTCGAGTCCTCCTTCCCGTGCAAATAGAAAGAATAGAAGATGATGAAATTTTTCAACTATTGCAAAGTGTGCTACGACGAGTTGGCACACAAGGTAACTTGGCCAACAGTCAAGGAACTAACTGGTAGTGCTGTGTTGGTTCTTACAGCATCAGTGATTATCGCGCTAGTTGTCTTCGGTATGGACTTCGCATTTGAAAAAGTCATGTCGTTGGTTTATCCCGGTTGATGAGATAGGAAAGAGATGGCAGAAACAGGAAAGAAATGGTACGTCCTTAAAGCTGTTAGCGGAAAAGAAGGTAAGGTAAAGGAGTATCTGGAGGCATTAATGAAAAATAATCAGGCTCTGGCTGAAGCTGTCGGTCAGATTCTCTTGCCAACAGAGAAATATGCCCAGCTACGCAACGGCAAGCGAGTAGTCAAGGAGAAATTGTTCCTCCCTGGCTATGTACTCGTTGAAGCACGTCTCGACGGTGAGATAGCACACACGCTGCGTTTCATCCCTAACGTCCTCGGCTTCCTGGGTGGCATGGATAACCCCAGCCCCGTACGTCAGTCAGACATCAATCGCATATTGGGAATCGCAGAAGACACTGCAATTCGCACCGAGGAGGTTACCGTACCTTACACGCTCGACGAGGCAGTGAAGGTGACCGACGGTCCGTTCAGCGGATTCAGCGGAGTGATTGAAGAGATAAACACCGAGAAGCGCAAGCTGAAGGTAACAGTAAAGATTTTTGGACGCAAGACCCCACTGGAGCTTGGGTTCAACCAAGTAGAGAAAGAATAAGGCGTAGTTACGTGCGCTATTCTAGTATACGGCTGAGGAGGCTTCCACTCTAAGGCTTATATGAAAATCATTCAAAATTAACAAACAGAAATGGCTAAAGAAGTTGCTGGATTAATCAAATTACAGATTAAAGGTGGCGCTGCGAATCCCTCGCCTCCCGTAGGACCTGCACTGGGTTCAAAGGGTATTAATATCATGGGATTCTGCAAAGAGTTCAACGCCAGAACCCAGGATAAGGCAGGTAAGATTCTTCCTGTCGTTATCACTTACTACGCTGACAAGTCATTCAGTTTTGTCATCAAGACTCCTCCCGCAGCTGTTCAGTTGCTCGAAGCTGCCAAGGTAAAGAGCGGAAGCGCAGAGCCCAACCGTAAGAAGGTGGCATCTGTAACCTGGGATCAGGTTCGCGCTATTGCCGAGGACAAGATGGCCGATCTCAACTGCTTCACTGTTGAGTCCGCAATGAAACTGATTGCCGGTACAGCACGTAGTATGGGTATTACTGTAAAAGGGGATTTCCCTGGTGAATAACAAATAACTTCAATTTTAAGACAATGAGTAAACTGACAAAAAATCAAAAGTTGGTAGCTGATAAGGTTGAAGCAGGGAAAGCATACTCTTTGAAGGAAGCAGCCGCATTGGTGAAGGAAATTACCACCACCAAGTTTGATGCTTCTGTGGATATCGATGTACGCTTGGGCGTTGACCCACGTAAGGCTAACCAGATGGTTCGTGGCGTTGTGTCGCTGCCGAACGGAACTGGTAAGGTAACTCGCGTGCTCGCCCTCTGTACTCCTGATCAGGAGGCTGCCGCCAAGGAAGCTGGTGCCGACTATGTTGGTCTGGACGAATATATCGAAAAGATCAAGGGCGGTTGGACTGATGTTGATGTAATCATTACGATGCCCTCATGCATGGGTAAGTTGGGTCCCTTGGGTCGCGTGCTCGGTCCTCGTGGTTTGATGCCTAACCCCAAGAGCGGCACTGTTACTATGGATGTTGCTAAAGCAGTGAAGGAAGTGAAGCAGGGTAAGATTGACTTCAAGGTTGACAAGGCAGGTATCGTGCACACGTCAATCGGTAAGGTGTCTTTCAATGCCGAACAGATTTTCGAGAACGCAAAGGAATTCATTGCTACTATCGTAAAGCTGAAGCCCGCTGCTGCTAAGGGTACTTATATCAAGAGTATCTTCCTTTCAAGCACTATGAGTAAGGGTATCAAGATAGATCCTAAATCAGTTGAATAACTCGTTAAAAGATTAGACAAATGAAAAAGGAAGTAAAAGATACTATTATCGTAGAACTTGGAGAGAAACTGAAGCAGTTCCCTCATTTCTATCTGGTTGACCTGACTGGACTGAATGCTGAGAAGACCAGCGACCTGCGTCGCAAGTGCTTCAAGAACGAGATAAAGATGGTTGTTGTGAAGAATACCCTTCTCCACAAGGCTTTCGAGGCTTCTGAGATTGATTTCTCTCCCCTGTATGACTGCTTGAAGGGCAATACTGCTGTGATGTTCACACAGACAGCTAATGTTCCCGCCAAACTCCTCAAGGAATATGAGAAGGAAGGTATCCCCGCACTGAAGGGTGCCTATGCCGAGGAAAGCATCTTCGTTGGTGCTGACAAACTTGCCGAGTTGGTTGCTATCAAGAGCAAGAACGAACTTATCGCCGATGTTGTGGCTCTGCTGCAGTCGCCGATCAAGAATATTGTTTCTGGCTTGAATGCCGGTGGCAAGATCCACGGTCTGCTTGACGCTATCGCTGAGCGTAACAAATAAGCGAAAAGTAAATAACATTAACATTAAAAACAATTAAAAAATTTAAATAAAAATGGCAGATATCAAAGCTATTGCAGAAGAGTTGGTAAACCTTACTGTAAAAGAAGTTAACGAGTTGGCAACAGTCCTGAAGGACGAGTACGGAATTGAGCCTGCTGCTGCAGCCGTTGCTGTAGCTGCTGGTCCTGCTGCAGCTGCTGCTGAGGCAGTTGAAGAGAAGTCTTCTTTCGATGTAATCCTGAAGGAGACTGGCGCAAACAAGCTACAGGTAGTAAAGGCTGTTAAGGAAGCTTGCGGTCTTGGTCTGAAGGAAGCTAAGGATCTGGTTGACGGTGCTCCCGCTACCGTGAAGGAAGGTCTGAGCAAGGAAGAGGCTGAGAACCTGAAGAAGGCTATCGAGGCTGCTGGTGCCGTAGTTGAGCTGAAGTAATTCAGAAACCAACAATAACATTTGGTTAGGAACTCTCCAGTAGAGGGTTCCTAACCTTTTCTTTGTCTTTTCTAGTCAAAACTAGTTCTACTAGTCTGACTAGTACGACTAGAATCACTAGGAATAATAAACAATATATATATGACTTCAAAAGTAATAGACAACAGAGTAAACTTTGGCAGTGTCAAGAATCCCATGCCACTCCCAGATTTCCTCGATGTGCAATTAAAGTCTTTCAAAGACTTCCTACAGTTGGACACACCGCCTGAGGAACGCAAGAACGACGGTCTGTATAAGGTGTTCGCCGAGAACTTCCCTATCACCGATACGCGTAATAACTTCGTGCTTGAGTTCCTGGATTACTATATCGACCCGCCACGCTATACCATTGACGAGTGTTTGGAGCGTGGCCTGACCTATAGTGTACCCCTGAAGGCCAAACTGAAACTGTATTGCACAGACCCCGACCATGAGGATTTCGGTACAGTGATTCAGGACGTATTCCTCGGTCCCATTCCCTACATGACGGCTAACGGCACATTCGTCATCAACGGTGCCGAGCGTGTTGTGGTATCACAGTTGCACCGTTCACCCGGTGTATTCTTCGGACAGAGCGTTCATGCCAACGGCTCTCTGCTCTATTCTGCCCGCATCATTCCTTTCAAGGGTTCGTGGATTGAGTTTGCAACGGACATCAACAACGTGATGTATGCTTACATCGACCGTAAGAAGAAGTTGCCCGTAACAACCCTGCTTCGTGCCATCGGTTTCGAGACCGATAAGGACATTCTGCAGATCTTCGACCTGGCCGAGGAAGTAAAGGTCAACAAGAAGGCATTGAAAGAAGTCATCGGCTGCAAGCTCGCCGCCCGTGTGCTGAAGAGTTGGAACGAGGACTTCGTTGATGAGGATACCGGTGAAGTGGTGTCTATTGAGCGTAACGAGGTCATCATGGACCGTGAGACCGAGATTACCGAGGACAACCTCATGGACATTCTGGAGAGCGGTGCAGCCACCATCCTTGTTCACAAGGACGAAGCAGTGGCCCAGGACTTCAGTATCATCTTCAACACCCTGGCCAAAGACCCCAGTAACTCTGAGAAGGAGGCTGTGCTCTACATCTACCGCCAGCTGCGCAATGCAGACCCTGCCGACGATGCCAGCGCACGTGAGGTAATCCAGAACCTGTTCTTCTCTGACAAGCGTTACGACCTGGGCGACGTAGGCCGCTACCGTATTAATAAGAAGTTGGGACTTGACACCGAAATGGATGTCCGTGTCCTGACCAAAGAAGATATCATTGAGATTATCAAGTATCTCATCCAGCTGATCAACTCGAAGGCTGCCGTTGACGATATCGACCACCTGTCGAACCGTCGTGTACGCACTGTGGGTGAGCAGCTGTCTAATCAGTTCTCTATCGGTCTGGCCCGTATGAGCCGCACCATCCGCGAGCGAATGAATGTCCGTGATAACGAGGTGTTCACCCCGATGGACCTGATCAACGCCAAGACGATTTCAAGTGTTATCAACTCGTTCTTCGGCACCAACCCGCTGTCACAGTTCATGGACCAGACAAACCCACTGGCCGAAGTGACCCACAAGCGTCGTCTCTCTGCACTGGGTCCTGGCGGTCTGAGTCGTGAACGCGCCGGTTTCGAGGTTCGTGACGTACACTACACACACTACGGTCGTCTGTGTCCTATTGAGAGTCCTGAAGGACCTAACATCGGTCTGATCTCTTCTCTCTGTGTCTATGCAAAGATCAATGAGCTGGGCTTCATCGAGACACCATACCGTAAGGTGGAGAACGGTATAGCCAACCTGAATGATGACGGTATCGTATACCTCACGGCTGAGGAAGAAGAGAACTACATTATCGGTCAGGGTAACGCACCTCTGAACGACGATGGTACGTTCATCCGACCGGTTGTAAAATGCCGTCAGGATGCCGATTTCCCCGTGGTGCCTCCCACTGATGTCAACCTCATGGATGTATCTCCCCAACAGATTGCCTCTATCGCTGCATCGCTCATTCCTTTCTTGGAGCACGACGATGCTCACCGAGCACTGATGGGATCGAACATGATGCGCCAGGCTGTTCCTCTGCTCCACAACGAGGCACCTATCGTAGGTACTGGTATTGAGAAGCAGGTATGTGAAGATTCACGTACAATGGTGACCGCCGAAGGTGACGGTGTGATTGACTATGTTGACGCTACCACAATCCGTATCCTCTACGATCGCACGGAAGACGAGGAGTTCGTCAGCTTCGAACCCGCCATGAAGGAATACCGTATTCCTAAGTTCCGTCGTACCAACCAGAACATGACCATCGACCTGCGTCCTATCTGCAACAAGGGACAGCGCGTGAAGAAGGGAGACATCCTGACTGAGGGTTATGCTACTGAAGACGGTGAACTGGCACTGGGTCGTAACCTGCTGGTGGCTTATATGCCTTGGAAGGGTTACAACTACGAGGATGCCATCGTGCTTAACGAGCGTATCGTTCGTGAGGATGTGCTGACTTCTGTCCACATCGATGAGTACTCACTCGATGTTCGTGAGACCAAGCGTGGTATGGAAGAGTTCACTTCTGATATTCCTAATGTCAGCGAAGAGGCTACCAAAGACCTCGACGAGAACGGTGTTATCCGTGTCGGTGCCCGCGTAGAACCCGGTGACATCCTGATTGGTAAGATTTCACCTAAGGGAGAGAGCGATCCCTCACCTGAGGAGAAGCTGCTGCGCGCCATCTTCGGTGACAAGGCTGGTGACGTGAAGGATTCTTCACTGAAGGCCAACCCCTCTTTGAGCGGTGTCATCATTGACAAGAAACTCTTCGCACGTGCTATCAAGACCCGTCAGACCAAGCAGCAGGATAAGATCGTGCTGGCTAAGATCGACGAGGAGTACCAGGCAAAGGTAGACGACCTGAAGGATATTCTGGTAGACAAGCTGATGGAACTCACCAAGGGTAAGACCTCACAGGGCGTGAAGGACTACACAGGTGCAGAGATTATCTCTAAGGGATCCAAGTTCACCATAACGGCACTGAAGAACCTGGAGTACGGTGATATCCAGACCAGCAAGTGGACCAACGATGAGCACAAGAACGAGTTGATTGGTAAACTCATCATCAATTACATGAAGAAATTCAAGCTACTCGATGCTGAGATGAAGCGTAAGAAGTTTGCCATCACCATCGGTGACGAGCTGCCTTCAGGCATCCTACAGATGGCTAAGGTATATGTTGCCAAAAAGCGTAAGATTGGCGTGGGTGATAAGCTCGCCGGTCGTCACGGCAACAAGGGTATCGTCTCTAAGGTGGTACGTCAGGAGGATATGCCGTTCCTTGAGGATGGACGTCCCGTTGACTTGGTACTGAACCCGTTAGGTGTGCCTTCTCGTATGAACCTCGGTCAGATCTTCGAGGCCATCCTCGGTGCTGCTGGTAAGCGTCTCGGTGTGAAGTTCGCAACACCTATCTTTGACGGTGCCAAGCTTGATGACCTCGCAGCATGGACTGATAAGGCCGGTCTGCCCCGTCTCTGCTCTACCCACCTCTATGATGGTGAGACAGGTGAGCGTTTCGACCAGCCAGCTACCGTAGGTATCACCTACTTCTTGAAACTCGGTCACATGGTTGAGGACAAGATGCACGCCCGTTCCATCGGTCCGTACAGCTTGATTACTCAGCAGCCTCTCGGTGGTAAGGCCCAGTTCGGTGGTCAGCGTTTTGGTGAGATGGAAGTCTGGGCACTGGAGGCCTTTGGTGCCAGCCACGTGCTTCAGGAGATTCTGACCATCAAGTCAGACGATACCGTAGGTCGCTCAAAGGCATACGAGGCTATCGTTAAGGGTGAGCCCATGCCAACCCCAGGCATCCCCGAGTCACTCAACGTGCTGCTGCACGAGTTGCGTGGTCTCGGACTAAGCGTAACTCTCGACTGATGAAATTAAGCGCTCGGCTTTGCCGCTTTTACAAAGGCGGAACGCCGACTAAAAGAATTAAGAATTAAGAATTAAGAATTGAAATATGGCTTTCAAGAAAGATTCAAAGACAAAGAATAACTTCACCAAGATAACCATCGGACTTGCTTCACCCGAGCAGATCCTTGAGAGTTCATTTGGTGAGGTCACCAAGCCTGAGACCATCAACTACCGTACCTACAAGCCCGAGCGCGACGGTCTGTTCTGCGAGCGTATCTTTGGCCCTACCAAGGACTATGAGTGCGCCTGCGGTAAGTACAAGCGCATCCGTTACAAGGGTATCGTCTGCGACCGTTGCGGTGTTGAGGTAACTGAGAAGAAGGTGCGTCGTGAGCGTAGCGGACACATCGAGTTGGTAGTGCCCATTGCCCACATCTGGTATTTCCGCAGCCTGCCCAACAAGATTGGCTACCTGCTGGGACTTCCCACCAAGAAGCTTGATGCAATCATCTACTACGAACGCTACGTGGTGATTCAGCCAGGTGTGCTCGAGGGTCGCAAGGATGCAGAGGGCAATCCTCTGCTGGGTTCGCAGAAGTTCGATCTGCTCTCAGAGGAAGAGTACAACGACATATTGGATAACCAGCTGTCGGAAGACAATTACTATCTGGAGGATAGCGATCCCAACAAATTCGTTGCCAAGATGGGTGCCGAGGCCATCTATGACCTACTTCAGCAGCTCGACCTCGACTCACTGTCATACGAACTGCGCGACCGCGCCAACACCGACTCTTCACAGCAGCGTAAGAACGAAGCTCTGAAGCGCCTGCAGGTAGTAGAGGCTTTCCGTTCATCAGTTGAGAAAGGAATCAACCGTCCTGAGTGGATGATTATGAAGATACTGCCCGTAACTCCTCCTGAGTTGCGTCCTCTCGTTCCCCTGGATGGTGGTCGTTTCGCCACCTCCGACCTGAACGACCTCTATCGTCGTGTGATTATCCGTAACAACCGTCTGAAGCGTTTGATGGAGATTCATGCTCCTGAGGTGATTCTGCGTAACGAGAAGCGTATGCTTCAGGAAGCCGTTGACTCACTCTTCGACAACAGCCGTAAGTCAAGTGCTGTGAAGAGCGACAGCAACCGTCCTTTGAAGTCACTCTCTGACTCACTGAAGGGTAAGCAGGGTCGTTTCCGTCAGAACTTGCTCGGTAAGCGTGTGGACTACTCAGCCCGTTCGGTTATCGTCGTAGGTCCTGAGTTGAAGATGGGTGAGTGCGGTCTGCCTAAGCTGATGGCTGCCGAGCTCTACAAGCCATTCATCATCCGTAAGCTCATTGAGCGCGGCATCGTGAAGACCGTGAAGAGTGCCAAGAAGATCGTTGACCGTCGTGAGCCAGTTATCTGGGACATCTTGGAGAACGTCATGAAGGGTCATCCCGTACTGCTGAACCGTGCACCAACACTGCACCGTCTGGGTATTCAGGCCTTCCAGCCTAAGCTCATCGAGGGTAAGGCTATTCAGCTGCACCCACTGGCATGTACCGCGTTCAACGCCGACTTCGACGGTGACCAGATGGCTGTTCACCTCCCCTTGTCAAATGAGGCTATCCTCGAGGCTCAGCTGCTGATGCTCCAGAGCCATAACATTCTGAATCCAGCCAATGGTGCACCTATCACCGTTCCTTCACAGGATATGGTGCTCGGTCTGTACTATATCACCAAGATTCGTCCAGGTGCCAAGGGTGAGGGACTCTCATTCTACGGTCCTGAGGAGGCTATCATTGCCCATAACGAGGGTAAGTGCGACCTGCACGCCCAGGTAAAAGTGATGGTCGACGACGTGGTGGATGGCATCAAGGTTCGTCATCAGGTAGAGACCTCTGTAGGTCGTGTCATCGTGAATGGCATCGTTCCTAAGGAGGTAGGCTTTGTTAATAAGGTCATCTCTAAGAAGAGTCTGCGCGACATCATTGCCGACGTTATTAAGAACGTAGGTTTCGCCGAGGCTTGCGAGTTCCTCGATGGTATCAAGAACCTGGGTTACCGCATGGCTTATCTGGCTGGTCTGTCGTTCAACCTCGACGATATTATTATTCCTAAGGAGAAGGCCGAGCTTATCGCCAAGGGTAATGAAGAGGTACAGCAGATTACCGACAACTATAATATGGGTTTCATCACCGACAACGAGCGTTACAACCAGGTTATCGATACTTGGACCCACGTTAATAATGATATTGGTAACATCCTGATGAAGGAGATGACCGAGGCCGACCAGGGCTTCAACGCCGTATTCATGATGCTAGACTCCGGTGCCCGTGGTAGTAAGGACCAGATTAAGCAGTTGTCAGGTATCCGTGGTCTGATGGCCAAGCCTCAGAAAGCCGGTGCCGAGGGACACCAGATTATTGAGAATCCTATCCTTTCTAACTTTAAGGAGGGTATGTCAGTGCTCGAATACTTTATCTCTACTCACGGTGCTCGTAAGGGTCTTGCCGATACCGCTATGAAGACCGCCGACGCAGGTTATCTGACCCGTCGTCTGGTTGATGTCTCTCACGATGTGATCATCAACGAGGAAGACTGCGGTACACTGCGTGGTTTGGAGTGCACAGCTCTAAAGAGCGGCGACGAGGTAATCTCTTCTCTCGCTGAGCGCATCCTGGGTCGTGTCAGCGTTCACGACGTGGTGAACCCCAAGACTGGTGAGGTAATTGTACCTGCCGGTGAGGAAATCACAGAGCCTCTGGCTGAGGAGATTGAGAAGGCCGAGATTGAGATGGTTGAGATTCGCTCAGTGCTCACCTGTGAGTCGAAGAAGGGTGTTTGCCGTAAGTGCTACGGTCGCAACCTGGCTACCCGCCGCATGGTACAGAAGGGTGAGGCCGTTGGTGTTATTGCCGCTCAGGCTATCGGTGAGCCAGGTACTCAGCTTACTCTTCGTACGTTCCACGCCGGTGGTGTGGCTGCCAACGCAGCTGCCAATGCCACCATCGTCTGCAAATACGAGTCGGCCCGCATCGAGATGGAAGAGGTTCGTACCGTTCCGTTCGACGAGGATGGTCGCGACTGCGAGATGGTAGTGAGCCGTCTGGGTGAAATGCGTTTCGTTGACCCCAACACCAAGATTGTTCTGTCAACGGTCAACGTGCCTTACGGTTCTTCACTCTACTTTAAGAATGGCGACGTAGTCAGCAAGGGCGAGAAGATTGCCCAGTGGGATCCCTTCAACGCCGTTATCGTTACCGAGTATGCCGGTACGCTGAAGTTCAACGATGTTATCGAAGGTGTTACCTTCCGTGCCGAGACCGACGAAACCACCGGTCTGACAGAAAAGATCGTAACCGAGTCTAAGGATAAGACCAAGGTTCCTACCTGCGACATCATCGATGCTAACGGTGAGAAGATAGGCACCTATAACTTCCCTGTGGGTGGTCACGTAGTAGTTGAGGACGGCCAGACCGTGAAGACTGGTGAGACCCTCGTCAAGATTCCTCGTGCAGCTGCCAAGGGTGGTGATATTACCGCCGGTCTGCCTCGTGTTACCGAGCTCTTCGAGGCTCGTAACCCATCCAACCCCGCTATCGTCAGTGAAATCGACGGTGAGGTCACCATGGGTAAGGTTAAGCGTGGTAACCGTGAGATTATCGTTACCTCCAAGACAGGCGACCAGCGCAAATATCTCGTTTCACTGTCTAAGCAGATTCTGGTACAGGAGCATGATGCCGTACGTGCCGGTACACCTCTCTCTGACGGTGCTATCACCCCGAGCGACATTCTCGCCATCAAGGGTCCCACCGCTGTTCAGGAGTATATCGTCAACGAGGTTCAGGACGTGTATCGTCTGCAGGGTATCAAGATCAACGACAAGCACTTCGAGATTATTGTACGTCAGATGATGCGCAAGGTGATGATCAACGACCCAGGAGACACATCATTCCTCGAGAACGACATCATCGACAAGCTCGACTTCGCTGAGGAGAACGACCGTATCTGGGGTAAAAAGGTGGTTACCGATGCTGGTGACTCTGAGACACTGCAGAAGGGTCAGATTGTTACCGCCCGCCGTCTGCGCGACGAGAACACCTCACTGAAGCGCCGCGACCTGCGTACCGTTCAGGTGCGTGATGCTGTGCCCGCAACGTCAACTCAGATTCTGCAGGGTATCACCCGTGCAGCTCTGCAGACCAAGTCGTTCATGTCGGCTGCATCGTTCCAGGAGACCACGAAGGTGCTCAACGAGGCTGCTATCCGCGGTAAGCAGGACTATCTGGAGGGTATGAAGGAGAACGTCATCTGCGGTCACCTGATTCCTGCCGGTACCGGTCTGCGCGAGTTCGAAAAGATTATCGTTGGCTCAAAGGAAGACTACGAGCGAATGCAAGCCAACCGCAAGAACGTGCTCGACTTTGCCAACGAGCCTGTAATCGAAGAAAAATAAGTTTTTATTACTTAAAATACGACGAAAAAGATGTGTTCTTCATGGAGCACATCTTTTTTTATACACAACGCCAAAGAATATGCATAAAAATTTGGTTATATGCAAGAATCTTTGTACTTTTGCACCGCAGATTTGAATAAATATACCAAGATGAAGGATAAGAAGAATAGATTAGAAGCTCTAAGACTGATTATCTCAAGCCAGCAGATGGGCAGCCAGGAAGAGCTTTTGAATGCCCTGCAAAACGAAGGGTTCAACCTCACGCAAGCCACGCTGAGCCGCGATTTGAAACAACTGAAGGTAGCCAAGGCAGCCACCATGAGCGGCAACTATGTCTATGTGCTGCCCAACGAGTCGATGTACAAACGGGTGAGCACACACTCTTCTGTCCGAGAAATGATGCAGATTCCTGGCTTCATCAGCATTCACTTTTCCGGCAATATGGGTGTCATCAAGACCCGTCCGGGCTACGCCAGTGCCATAGCCTGGAACATTGACCGCAGCGACATCCCTGAGATATTAGGAACCATAGCCGGCGATGACAATATCTTTATCGTGATAAAAGAAGGTGTGAGCCACAAGGAAGTGACCGAAGCGCTGAAGGATGTGGTTCCTAACTTGAAATAAGAAAGAGCAAGATATCATAATAGGAAATGGAAAAAGAAGACATAGAAGTACTTGTTGCCCGTCCTGAGCACGAGGTTTATGTGGACACTATCCTCGACACCATTGCCGAGGCAGCTAAGGTTCGCGGCACAGGTATTGCCAAACGCACACACGAATATGTAGCCAAGAAGATGGCTGAGGCAAAGGCCGTCATCGCCCTGCGCAAGAGCGACGGGCGCTTTGCAGGCTTCAGCTATATCGAGACATGGGCTAACCAGCAATATGTCACCACCAGCGGACTTATCGTTCATCCCGACTTCCGCGGGCTGGGACTGGCCAAGCGTATCAAAGACCTCACCTTTACGCTGGCTCGTACTCGCTGGCCTCATGCCAAGATTTTCTCGCTCACCAGCGGCGCTGCCGTGATGGCCATGAACACACAACTGGGCTATAAGCCCGTTACGTTTGCCGAACTAACCGACGACGAGGCCTTCTGGAAAGGCTGCGAGGGCTGCATCAACGTAGACGTGCTTCATCGCACGGGGCGGAAATACTGCATCTGTACCGGTATGCTTTTCGACCCTACAGAGCAGTTGCCAGCCAAACTGAGCGAGGAGGTGCTCTCGCGCATCAAACATTTACAGGAATTAGAAGAACAGAAATAAAGAAATTATGGAAAAGAAGAAAGTCGTAGTAGCATTCAGCGGAGGACTCGACACCTCCTACACCGTGATGAAACTGGCCCAAGACGGGTACGAAGTATATGCAGCCTGCGCCAATACTGGCGGTTTCAGTGCTGAACAGTTGAAGAAGAACGAAGAGAACGCCTATAAGCTGGGCGCCGTGAAATACGTGACCCTTGACGTGACACAGGAGTATTACGCCAAGTCACTGAAATACATGATTTTCGGCAATGTGCTGCGCAACAACTGCTACCCCATCTCCGTCAGCAGTGAGCGTATCTTCCAGGCCATCGCCATTGCCCGCTATGCCAACGAGATTGGTGCCGATGCTATCGCACACGGCTCTACGGGTGCTGGCAACGACCAAATCCGCTTCGATATGACCTTCCTCGTGATGGCTCCCGGTGTGGAAATCATCACGCTGACCCGAGATAAGAAGCTCACGCGTAAGGAGGAGGTTGACTTCCTCAATGAGCACGGTTTCTTCGCTGACTTCACCAAGCTAAAGTACTCTTATAACGTAGGAATCTGGGGTACCTCTATCTGCGGTGGCGAGCTGCTTGACCCCACACAGGGTCTGCCCGAGGAGGCTTACCTGAAGCACGTTACTGCCAAGGAGCAGGAGACACTGCTGAAGATTACCTTCGACAAAGGTGAGATAGTAGCCGTGAACGGCGAGAAGTTCGACGACCGCATCAAAGCCATCCAAAAGATTGAGGAGATTGGTGCCTCGTATGCCATTGGTCGCGACGCCAACGTGGGCGACACCATCATCGGTATCAAGGGTCGTGTAGGCTTCGAGGCCGCTGCTCCAAAGCTTATCATCGAGGCTCACCGCCTGCTGGAGAAGTCAACCCTCTCTAAGTGGCAGCAGTACTGGAAGGATCAGGTGGCCAACTGGTACGGTATGTTCCTCCACGAGAGTCAGTACCTGGAGCCCGTAATGCCCGATATCGAGGCTATGCTCACCAGCAGCCAGCGCAACGTCACCGGCACCGCTATCCTGAAGCTCCGTCCCTTCGGTTTCGAGACCGTAGGTATCGACAGCGACAACGACCTGACGAAGTCTAAGCTCGGCGAGTATGGCGAGACACAGACCGGATGGACTGCTGACGAGGCCAAGGGCTTCATCAAGGTCAGCTCTACCCCACTCCGTGTTTATTACGGCATTCACAAAGACGAGAAGAGATGATAAAAGTAGGTATTCTTGGTGCTGCAGGCTATACGGGTGGTGAACTCATCCGTGTGCTGTTGAACCACCCTGAGGCAGAGATTGTCTTTGCCAACTCTGAGAGCAATGCTGGCAATCCCGTCAGCGACATCCATGAGGGATTGGTCGGGGAAACCGACCTGCACTTTACCGACGAGATGCCATTCGACCAGGTTGATGTGGTGTTCTTCTGCTTCGGCCACGGCAAGAGCGAGGCCTTCCTCAAGGAGCACACCATCCCCGAGAACGTGAAAATCATCGACTTGGCACAGGATTTCCGCATCAAGGGCAACCACGACTATGTCTATGGCCTTCCTGAGATCAACAAGGCCGACATCGCCAAGGCACAGCATCTGGCCAATCCCGGCTGCTTTGCCACAGCCATCCAGTTGGCTCTGCTCCCTGCAGCAAATCTCAATCTGCTAAAAGAAGATGTTAGCGTCAACGCCATCACCGGCTCTACAGGTGCCGGACAGAAACCGGGTGCCACCACTCATTTCTCATGGCGTGTAGACAACCTGAGCATCTACAAGCCCTTCCAGCACCAGCACATCGCCGAAATTCGTCAGTCGCTGGCTCAGGTACAGGGCTATCTCGATGCTTCTATCGATTTCATCCCCTATCGTGGCAACTTCGCCCGCGGCATCTTCTGTACCGCTGTGGTTAAGACCCCTGCCCCAGTTGAGGATATCATCGAGGCCTACAAGGACTTTTATGCCGATGCCGCTTTCACCCACTATACCGACAAGCCCATCGACCTGAAGCAGGTGGTAAATACCAACAAGGCTTTGGTGCATTGCGAGAAGTTTGGCAATAAGCTACTCATTACCTCTGCCATCGACAACCTCCTAAAAGGTGCCGTTGGTCAGGCCGTACAGAACATGAACATCATGTTCGGTCTCGACGAGACTTCAGGACTACGTCTGAAAGCCAGTGCGTTCTAAGGGAATAGGGAAAAGTGAATAGTGAAAAATTTGCTACCGCTATTATATCTGTTACTGTCTATTAGTGCCTCGGCCGCTGAGCCAGCACAAAAGACTGACTGTCCGCAACGGAAAATCGTGGCCGAGCGACTGCCTGACCTGAATATTCCCCGTTGCGGGCATAGCCTTTATATCGCTGACGGACAGCCCACGGTGACAGGTGGCCACACCTCAGGTTTCGTACTTACTCCTACCATAGAATACTTCAGCGAAGGCCAGTGGCACGTAGTGCCCACCGTCTATCCCCACGATGCGGGCGGTAGTGTACTTCTCAAATCAGGCAAGATTCTGCTGTTTGGAAGTCACGAGAAGAACTTAGGCATAGGTCAGACCTTTGAGGTGGAGATGTACGACCCCACAAACCATACCTGCGATGGTTTCGGATGCCTGTACAGAAAGCGCGTCATGCCCTCAGCCATAGAGATGGATAGCGGCAAGGTTATCGTTGCGGGCAACTGGTATAATGACGATGGTATCGAGATGTACAGCGAAGAAAGTCAGTTCACTTTTGTAAAAGAGGTAGCCCAGCAGCGTGCCCATCCCTATCTGCTGCCAATCTCTGGAGGCGATGTACTCATCTTCGGAGATCATGATATTCACGGGAATACCATTACCAGCCCACTGGTAGATCGTTTGCGCGGTGATGCTTTCTGCGTACCGATGTTTGAGCAGTGGCGTCCGCATTCCCTAGACGTCATCTCGCCCCATGCCGCCGAGTGCCAGATAGCGCCTAATACCTATCTCTTCCCTATTACAAACAGACAGACTGGTGAGGTCTCTATTGCGCAAGTAAACGACACCATTTTCTCGTTTTTCCCCACCACGACTCCCATCCCTGTGAAAACACAGTGGGACTCCATTTCCTATCGCACCCCTATTTTCACTGACCAACAGACCAAGCGGGCCTATCTGGCGGGAGTTGATAAGGGGCTGCGTCTCTGCATTCTTTCCATAGAATACGACAAATCGCCCGCTCCCCTCACACTTTATTACACTGACCCCATTCCGCACTTGGGGCTCAATCAAATGGTGCTTACTCCCTCAGGCAATCTGTTGATTGCAGGCGGCGTCAATGGCATTGATAATAACAACTTCTCGCCCAGCAATCAGGTATGGCTCGTTCCCCTTGGCGATAAAGAAGAATACCATACGGCAGCCACTACCACATTTCCTTGGTGGGCGTTTGTTGTTGGGTGCTTGGTAGTTCTCGGAGGTTTCCTATGGTTACATCGCCGCAAGTTACGTATCATCGTAACCCATCCTCGTCAGACTGACGAAGAAGAAGACGAAAAACTGATGCAGCAGCTCCGTTTGTTAATGGAAAATGAAAAGCCCTATCTGAAAAGCGACTTCCGTGTTACTGACGCAGCACGATTGCTGAACGTAAACCGCAGTCGTCTGTCAGCCTGCATCAATGCGAAGACGGGCGACACGTTCAACCAGTACATCAACAGTTTCCGCGTAGAATATGCCAAGCAGTTGCTCATCAGCCAGCCTGGCATCAAGATGGCTACCGTATGCGCTGAGTCGGGCTTCAATAACGAGACCTCCTTCTTCCGCGCCTTCAAAGCCCATACCGGCAAAACGCCCCGCGAGTGGATAGCAAACGAATAGTCTGCACTACGAAAAAGGATACTATGTAAAGAAAATCGACTAACAAAAACGCTTTTGTTAGTCGATTTGCAATTTTGATAGTCCCCATCTCGTTTATTTCCACTAAATTTGTGCAAAATAATCAACAATAAGTACTTAAAACTATGAAAAAAAGGAACCTAATACTGATGTTGCTATGCACCCTGAGCTTTGCGGGCTGGGCACAGGATATCAGTGAGACGGAAGCCCAGCGCATAGCCCAGCAGTTCCTGAGCAGTAGCGCAGCAGGCAAGATGAGACGCGCACCTGCTAAGACGGCAGGAATGCGACTGGCACATCGCGTGCAAAAAGCTGTCGACAACCCAGAACTCTATGTGTTTAACACCCCCGACAACACGGGATTCGTCATCGTGGCTGGCGACAACCGTGCCAACGGCCCCGTGCTGGGCTATAGCGACCGCGGCGCCTTCGACATAGAGAAGGCTCCTGGCGGACTGCGCTATCTGCTTGACTTCTACGTCAGAGGCATTGCCTATATGCGAGAGACGGGCGAGGGCGTGGTTACCGACAAGCAATCACAGCGGGCTAGTGATGACCTGCCCGCATCGGTAGCCCCACTACTCAATACCAGTTGGAGCCAGTGGTCACCTTACAATGACGACTGTCCGATAGGACCTACCGGTTGCGCGGCTACGGCCTTGGCCCAGATTATGAACTATCATAAGTGGCCTAAGCAGGGCAGCGGTCAGCACACCAATTTAAATTATTCAGGACAGACAGTCAACTTCTCCGAGTCCACTTACGACTGGTCTTACATGCCAAACAATAAGACCGAGAATTGGACCGACCGCCATAATCGTGCTGTAGCAAAGTTGATGGCCGATGTAGGCTGTGCCGTGGACATGATTTACACTTATGGCGAAAGTGCCGCCTACACGCACAACGTCTTCATGGCCCTGATTAAGAATTTCGGCTATGACGAAAGCACTGTAGGAAAGCCTTTTATCGGCAGGCAGGAACTGGCCGCTGGTCGTCCCTTCTACATCACCGGCTACGACACCATTCACACCCAGCGCTTTATCTATGACCGTTATTATGACGTCGTTGAATATACTACAGGTCATGCCTTCGTCTGCGACGGCTACGATGCTGCGGGTATGTTCCATTACAATTTCGGCTGGGGAGGATCATACGATGGGTATTACAGAGAGAACGCCATTAATCCCGACCGCCCCGACCTCCACGGCAAAGGCTTTTCGTTTATGCACGAATCTATCGGTGGCATCAAGCCCGCCAAGTATCAGCGCGTGGTGGTCAATGGTGTGTTCTACGATATCATTGATGAAAATTCCGTCATCGTTGCCAGCAGTAATGGTGCGCCCGACTATGAGGGCGACCTGACCATCCCCGCCGTTGTCAACATCGAGGGAACAAACTATAACGTGACGGGCATTCGCTCCACGGCATTTATTGGCCGGTATGATGAGAATGCAAAAGCCACCAAAAGTCCTAACCTCACTGGCCTTACCATTGAGGCCCAGATGGACAACCTGCCCGCTGACGTCTTTTCAGGACTGAAAGGCCTGCAGACACTGACCATCAATAACGTGAAGACCATCAATGAAGGTCTGTTCCACGATATGCCCAACCTCACCACATTGACGCTGGGCGAAGGCGTGGAGAAGATTGGTGCCCGTGCCTTTATAAATTGTGAGAAACTGCAAACTGTCACCCTGCCGGAAGGACTCACCAACATTGCCGACAGCGCTTTCTTCAATTGTAAAGCCCTCTATCGCATCAATCTCCCCGAAGGACTGAAGACCATTGGCCGCCAGAGCTTCTGGAGCACGGGCATAGGCTGGTTGAAACTACCCCGCTCCTTGAAGCGTATGGGCGTTGGCGCCTTTGGAAATGGCAAAGTTTATGGACTCGATGGCGGTCTGCCCGACCTGACAGAGATTCCCGACAGCGCATTCTTATATTCCAGCCTCTACAATCTGGAGATTCCCGCCACTGTGAAGCGCATTGGCAAATATGCCTTCCACTGTGGCAGCGGCGGCGGAAGTGTGAAGTTCCATGGTACCGGATTCACCATCGATGAGAATGCTTTCTATAATTCCGATGGTTTCACCATGGAGGGTCTGGAGAATGCCACCGAGATTATGTCCTATGGTATTAGGGGGCTGAAAGGCAAATACACAGTGAAAAAAGGCACCAAACTGCACCCCTACTCTATCAGCGGTGCCCCCTTCGACGAAATTTACCTGCCCGCCGATGTCACCACGTTCGACGAGACCTCAGTCACCAACAGCCGTTCCTATCGTGTGGATACTGACAATCCCAGTTTCACCGCCTGCGATAGTATGCTTATGAACAAGGACTGCAGCCGACTGATCGTGATGCCTACTAACGGTTATTCCAGTGGTGTGATACCTTCTACGGTGACCACCGTTGGCCCAGCGGCTTTCAAGGGAATGCGCTTCCTGAGCGTACCCTCTGGCGTTACCACGTTCGAGATGGACTATTCACCCTTCTCTGGTCAGTACAACCACGGTGTCTATAGTCTGAACCCCACGCCACCCGTATTCCCCAACATTGATACGACTGCACATTTCGACTACGGCTACCACGGCAAACTGCATGTACCCGTAGGCAGCAAGGAGGCCTACGCCAACGCCCCCGTATGGCGCGACTTCCCTTATATCCTTGATGACGTGACCTGCGATGACAATTATTTCTACGAACTCACAAGTGTCATCGTTAACCCCTGGACCAATGAGCGCTCCCGCTATGCCACCGCCGTTGGACGCAACACCCGTGCAAAATGGAACGGCCACGCCTTTATTCCCTCATCAGCGATGATTGGCGATGAGCGCATGCCCGTAAACGCCATTGCTGATGCTGTGTTCATGGGCGACCGCTCTTTGAAATCGTTCACCTCTACCCCCATGCTGCAAGGCATCGGCAGTTTCCGAGGCTGCGACTCGCTGGTAAGTGTTGAACTAGGCATCGGCATCACCTCCATCGGTGGTTTCGAGGGATGTACCGCCCTGAGCGACATCACCATACGCGGACAGGTACGCTATATCACTGATGCGGCCTTCAAGGGCTGTACCAGTCTGAAGAGTCTCTCGTTCAAGTCCAGCCTGGAGCAGATTCGTAGCGAGGCCTTCATGGGCAGCGGTCTTGAGAAGATTGACCTGGGCGGCAACGTGCAATATATCGAAAGAGCCCTATTCAAGAACTGCGCCAACCTGAAGACCGTCAAGGGCATGGAGAGCATTGTCACCATCTCTGATGAATGCTTTGCCGGCTCTGGCATAGAGACCATTAAGGTGCCCGCCGCCACTACCTGCATTTACCCCTCGGCCTTCAGTGACTGTCAGCAGCTGTGCGCCATCGAGGTGGATGAGAACAACACCATGTTCAAGAGCATTCACGGCGACCTCTACGGCATAGGCAATAGCGGTTATATAGAGCTCTACGCCATCCACTTAGGAGAGCGTGGCGATGACGGACAAATCACTCCTCGCACCTCGCTCTATATTGCCAGCGAGTGCGTCACCACACAGCGCAATGTTATTCCAAATCAGATTACTGATATCGTGCTGCCAGCCTCTGTTCTGTACATCGGCTGGGACAGCTTCTACGACTGCCGGAACCTGAAGACATTCACCAACCTGAGCACCACGCCGCAAGACATCAGGAGTTCTGATTTCTACTATGAGATTTTTGAGACCTGTACATTGCAAGTACCCAAGGGCTCTAAGGAAGCCTACGAACAGGCCACGAACTGGAATCGCTTCAAGAATATCGTGGAGATAGACCCCAAGGACTTTGTGGAACCTGAAGACCCGAAGCCCGAGGAGCCCGAGCCCGAGGTAGATGACCACATGCGTACGGCTATCGTGGTGTGGATGAAAGACGGCTCTACGCATACCCTCTACCTCACCCAGAAGCCCGTCATTACCGTGCAGAACCGTAACCTCCATATTGAGAGTAGGGCTGGCACGGTCGAGGTTCCCCTCACCAGCGTGGCACGCTACACCTTCGACCGCTTCGATGCTACGGGCGTGACGGAGATGAGCGATGAGAAAACCGACGTCAGCCTTGAGCACAACCAACTGGTGGTCACTGGTCTGAAGATTGGCGACAACGTGGACGTTTATGACGTCAGCGGAAAACTGATACAGCACGTGCAGTCGCGCCGCAACGGCAGTTACCGCATCAACCTCTCAAGCCTGCCTACAGGCGTCTATGTGGTGAAAGCAAATCAAACAACCGTTAAATTCATGAAGCGATGAAAGGCATTATCTCTATATTATTGGCACTACTGCCATTGGCAGTCAATGCACAGCAGACAGAGGAGGACGCATTCTACATCTATCGCAACGACGGAGGCTTCAACGGCTTCTTCTTCTCGGAGGTAGAACGTATGGAGTTCAGTAAAGTGGACACCCTTGGCATCACCCATTTCGACTATGTCGTACAGGAAATCCAGACGGCCGACTCGCTCTATCGTATTCCCATCTCGGCTATCGACAGCGTATCGTTCGTTACCCCGAAGACCGTCTATAAAAAGGATGTGGCAGCCACGACCGAAAGTCAGCTATGGGACTATGTCGTGGGCAGCGACTCCATCAGTCGCCTGCTGCTCTCCAGCAATATGCCTGCCTCGCTCATGCCAAACGTGGACGACAAGCTGGTTACCACCAAGAGTCGCGCCTATCTGCCTGGTGGCTTCTATGGCGTGGTATCGTCTGTCAAGAATACGGCCAACGGCACGGAGATTCTGTGCAAGAGCGCCAGTCTGACGGAGTTCTTCGACCGTCATATCTTCAAGGGCGGCATGGAACTCACAGCCCCTGGCGTTGCCTCTTCTCGTCGTGCTGGCGAAAGTGGAAATACCTATCATGAGGAACTGGAGCCGATAGAAGGCGAGATTGAGTTGGAAAAGGAATGGGAACTGGTGGATAACTGGAAGTTCACGGGCACCGGTACCATCGGCGCCAAGATTACCCCCGACGTCTATATCCATGCCTTCGGCTCTGTTGACCCCGCGGCAGGTCTTAACACCGATATGTCCCTTCACGTGAAGGCAGACAGCGAGTTCGACCTCAGCATCAAGGGCGTGCTGGAAGGCAGCATCGACTACGAACTGGCACAGTCTAGGATATGGATTACTGACACACCGTTCTTCATTGTTACCAAGGGTGGTATCAACAACACTATCTCAGGTGAGATGGAGTTCAAGTACCACTTCGAGAATACCTCAACAATCATCGGTGCAGCCCAGTTCAACGAGGGCCTGTTCTACAACAACATGATGACCCACATGGAGTATAAGAACATGGGCAGCAAGCATAAATTTGAATGCACAGGTACCGTCACCGCCAAGGTAGGTCCCTACTTCACGCTGGCTCTGGTGATTGCCCATGAGGACTTGGCAAAGCTGGAAGCCCGCGTTGATGCCGGACTGCAAGCCATCATCTCAGCACAGATCAAGAAGTCCGACTGGGACTTGGTCTTCGGCGATGAAAGCAACACGGCACTCTACGATGCCCTCAACCGTGACGGCAGCGTGAAGACGGGTCTCTTCGGCACGGGCGTGCTCAACGTGGGATTCATGAAGGAGGAAGAGAAGCTGGCCGACCTCTTCGAGCTGGAGCGCGGCTTCGACTTCGAGGGCGGACTGGTGCCGAAGTTCGAGACACCCACTGCCTACTACAGTTCCGAGTCAAAGACCCTCTCAGTCTTCGGAAAGGCCAAGCGTAAGGTGCTGACACCCGTTTCCTTAGGCTTCGCCATCTACGACATGGATGGCAAGCAGGTGGGCAATATCGAATGGGCAGAAGACCATTATACCGACCCCGGCGACCGTGATTACTTCACCTTCAACAAGGAAATCAGCAACATCCCCGTTGGTTGGTACAACATCCACCCCGTTGTCAATCAGTTCACCAAGGACATGCTGGCTAAGCCCGCCTATAAGTTCTATGCCGGCGAGCGCACGCTGAAGGTCACCCCCGACTCTCTGGGCTTCGACTACCAAGGCGGCACAGGACGTGTCAAGGTTGAGAACACCTTGAGTCCTAACGCTTTCAGCATCAATATCATCGATGTTGCCAACTGGGTAAGTTACGACCGCGATGGCGAAGAACTCGTTGTCACCGTGAAACCCAACGAGACTACGCAGCGTCGCCGTACCACCGTCAACGTCATTGCCAGCGAGCCTAACACCTGGAACTCCATCACCCGCAGCATCACCATCACGCAGGACATCGACCCATCACTTATCGGACTGCTCCCCACCGAAATCAAGAGTAGCAGTATCTGTAGTGACTATGCGCCTGACGACCACGACGCCTATTATGTAGATATGTACTCTACAACCAATCGAGAAACCGATTGGGGTCCTGCAGGCACCACCGTATGCTTCGCCAAGTTCCCCATCGACCGCAATTCCAACGATGTGAAAGAGATGTTCCAAAAGGCCGTGCTGAAGTACAAGGAAGACGGCAGTTTCAGTGCCGATGTTGACGGCCTCGCCATCACAGGCCAGTTCGAGCCTCGCAAGAAGGGCGAGCCGTGGCTCAAAGGCTCAGGCACCTTCACCATCAACTCAGCGAAGCCCGACCACCGCAAGACGGCAGAGGAATACAGCGCTATGTGGCGAACATCGAAGGCCTTCTATAACGACATTCTGGAGACCTACAACCCCACCCTTGACGCTACGATGACCCGCCGCATGGATGGCACGTTCACCGTAGTCTATAACGAGAGCACCAAGCGCTACGAATTCACCTACACGGGCACCGGCACCTATAGCTATGATGCCACCTGTGCCGACTTCATCAGCGGTCTGAACTTCGACTTTGGCGGATGGGACAATTGTCCTTCACCCAACGCCACCGTAACGCGCACCATGAATAAAGTGGTGAATGGCGAAAGCGAGCTGAACTACAGCATCATCTACGAACTGGTAGAATAGCCCCGTTGCCATTTGTCCAACACATTTTATATAATAATCAAGGGCGCCCGATCACTTCGGGCGCTCTGTTGGTCAGGACGTGCAGAACATGAACCTGATGTTCGGCCTTGATGAAACTGCCGGACTGCGACTGAAAGCCTCAGCATTCTAAACGAATACACAGATTAGAATATCTTTGCCAAGCAAAGCTTTTTCCCATCTATTTGCAGGATGATTCCGGCTGCGTGGGCTTTTATTCTCACAGCGTAAGAACCAAATTTTGGCCATTATTTTTTAAATTTTGGCCAGAATTTATTGAATAATGGCCAAAATTCATTTTTACGACTTTGGCTTCACCGAACAAACTATGCACGGAAATGCAAAAGAAAAAGCGTTTTTCCTTTGCATTTCTCATGTTTTTTCGTAACTTTGCGACCAAATAACAATCAAAATGTAACAATATGCAATTATTTGACGTTTACCCCCTGTTCGACGTGAATATCGTGAAGGGACAGGGATGCAAGGTTTGGGACGACAAAGGTCAGGAATACATGGACCTCTACGGCGGTCATGCTGTGATTAGCATCGGCCACTGTCACCCGCACTATGTGGAGAAAATGACACAGCAGTTGCAGACGCTGGGCTTCTACTCAAACTCTGTGCAGAACAAGTTGCAGGTGGAACTGGCTGAGCGGTTAGGAAAAATCAGCGGTTACGAGGACTATCAGCTATTCTTGGTGAACAGCGGTGCCGAGGCCAACGAGAACGCACTGAAGCTGGCATCGTTTAAGACGGGCAACATTCGCGTGCTGTCGTGCGAAAAGGCGTTCCACGGACGTACCTCGCTGGCGGTCGAAGTGACCAACAACCCGAAGATCGTAGCCCCCATCAACGATAACCATCACGTGCGCTTCCTGCCCCTCAACGACATTGAGCCTTGGGTACGCGAACTGACTCGCGGCGGCATCGCTGCTGTCATTCTGGAGTGCATTCAGGGTGTGGGCGGCATTCAGATGGCCACACCCGAGTTTGCTCAGAAGTTGGCCTATGCCTGCAAGCGCTATGGTGCTGTATTGATTTGCGACGAGATACAATGCGGCTACGGTAGAAGCGGAAAATTCTTCGCTCACCAGTGGCTGGGCATCAAGCCCGATATTATCACCGTGGCAAAAGGCATCGGCAACGGATTCCCCATGAGCGGCGTGCTCATCTCGCCTGAGTTCAAGCCCGTCTACGGACAACTGGGTACTACCTTCGGTGGCAACCACCTGGCTTGCACCGCTGCCCTCTCGGTGATTGACGTGATGGAGCAGGAGAACCTGGTAGAGAACGCTCGCGAGATGGGCGACTATCTGATGGAGAAAATTAAAAAATTAAATAATGATAAGATTAAAGAGGTGCGCGGTCGCGGTCTGATGATTGGTATAGAGCTCTACACACCGCAGAAGCCCGTACGTCAACGCTTGGTTTACGAGCAGCACGTCTTCACCGGCTGTTCGGGCGAGAATGTGCTCCGTCTGTTGCCGCCTCTGACTTTCACCAAGGCCGAGGCCGACGAATTTGTAAAACGATTAGAAGCAGCTTTGTAAGTGCGGAAGCCAATTTTTCACTTTTACCTTTTACCTTAGAATATGAAAATATCAATGATAGGTGCAGGCGCTATGGGTGGCGCCACCGTAGAAGGCATGATGAAAGCCGACTACTTTGACAACAAGAACATCACCGTGAGCGACCCCTCGGAGGCCGTTCTGAAGAAATTCGTTGAGCAGGGTATCAGCACCACGACCGACAACGCACAGGCTGCAAGCGTGGCCGATGTGGTCATCGTATGCGTAAAGCCCTGGCTGGTAGAGCAAGTGCTGACAGGCATCAAGGAGAGTCTGAACCCCGAGAAACAGATTCTCATCGTCATTGCCGCTGGCGTGAAGTCAGCAAGCATCCAGGAATGGCTGGGCGCAAAGTGTCCCCCACTCTTCCTCTGCATCCCCAACATCGCCATTGCTCAGCTGGCATCAATGACGTTCCTCGTTTCTGTGACGGGAAAACCGTCACACACGGAGACGGTGAAGGCAATATTCGATGCGATGGGAAATACCTTGTTTACTGACGAGGCACACCTGGCAGCAGGCACCACCCTCGCCTCTTGCGGCATTGCCTACGCCATGCGTTATGTCCGTGCTGCCAGCGAAGGCGGCGTGGAACTGGGCTTCAAGGCCGACCAAGCCAAGGAGATTGTGATGCAAACCATGCTGGGTGCCGTGAAGCTCTTGGAATCCAGTGGATTGCACCCTGAGGCAGCTATCGACCTGGTAACCACCCCTGGCGGCGTGACCATCAAGGGACTGAACGAAATGGAACATGCCGGATTCACATCTGCAGTAATCAGAGGACTTAAAGCAGGCGTTTGAGTCCCCTAAGTTAGGGGACTACAGGGGTCTGAACAAGCGCAGGCTCCCATAATAACAAAAACAAAAGGTCTGATAACGCTTGTTCAGACCCCCATCCCCCTAACTTAGGGGGCTAAAAAACATGGACGAGCAACTGAAACAGATTGGCGAGCGTCTGCGCGGACTGCGCGACGTACTCGACATCCCCGTGAGCGAGATGGCCGACACCATCGGCATTTCATCGGAGAAGTATGAAAAGATAGAGGCAGGCGAGATGGACATCACCATTTCGAACCTGATGAAGATAGCCCATAAATACGGTGTCTCTACCGAAGAGCTGATCTTCGCTGAGTCGCCCCACATGAGGTCGTACTACGTCACACGTAAGGGACAGGGCATGAGCATCGAGCGTACGAAAGCGTATAAATACCAGAGCCTGGTAGGCGGTTTCGTAAACCACAAGGCCGACGTGTTCATCGTTGCCGTAGAGCCGAAGCCCGGAGCACAGGTAGTCTATAAGAACTCACACCCAGGCCAGGAGTTCAACCTGGTGCTTGAAGGAAAGATGGAACTCTACATTGCCGGCAAGACCATCGTGCTGGAAGAGGGCGACAGCATCTATTTCGATGCCACCAAGCCCCACGGTATGCTGGCCATAGGCAACAAGGCCGTGAAGTTCCTCGCCTTTACAGTAGAATAAAAGACTCACCCCCGACCCCTCCCTGTGAGGGAGGGGAGCAGTTACATACACAAACACAAAAAAATGGAGAAGAATAAGGATACACAAGGACTATCTACTCCCCTCCCTCGCAGGGAGGGGCAGGGGGTGAGTCTTCTGGAAAGATTTCTGAAGCAGACAAACTTCACCTCAGTGGAGGACTATAACAAGAACTTGGAGTTCATCATTCCCGAGCACTTCAACTTTGCCTACGATGTGATGGACGCATGGGCTGCAGAGGCACCCGAAAGGTTGGCACTGCTCTGGACAAACGACCAGGGCAAGGAGATACATGCCACCTTCAAACAGTTAAAGGAACAGAGCGACCAGGCCGCCAGCTACCTGCAGTCACTCGGCATCGGCAAGGGCGACCCCGTGATGCTGATTCTGAAGCGTCACTATGAGTGGTGGATTATCATGCTGGCTCTGTGTAAGATTGGAGCCATTGTGATTCCAGCCACCCACATGCTGACCAAGCACGACTATGTCTATCGTAACACACGCGCCTCGGTGAAGGCTATCATCTGTGCTGATGACGATTATATCATCAGTCAGATTAAGCTCGCCATGCCTGAAAGTCCAACGGTGAAACTATATATCACTCTGCGCGACGAAGAAGGTTTCCACAACTGGAGAACAGAGTGGCAGAAGGCTTCACCTTTCGTACGTCCTGCCTTCGTCAACAACAACGAAGACACAATGATTATGTACTTCACCAGCGGTACCAGCGGCGAGCCGAAGATGGTGGCTCACGACTACCTCTATGCAATGGGACACCTCACCACAGGCGTGTTCTGGCACAACCTGCACGAGGGTTCGCTGCACCTCACCGTAGCAGATACCGGTTGGGGTAAAGCCGTTTGGGGCAAGTTCTACGGACAGTGGTTCGCTGGTGCAACGGTCTTCGTGTTCGACCATGAGAAGTTCAATGCCGACACGCTGCTGCGCCAGATGGAGAAATATAAGGTGACCTCGTTCTGTGCACCTCCCACCATCTATCGTTTCATGATTCGCGAAGACTTGTCGAAGTACGACCTATCGTCACTGCAGTACTGCTGCACAGCCGGCGAGGCACTGAACCCTGCCGTGTTCGACAAGTTCTTCGAGAAGACGGGCATCCGCATGATGGAAGGCTTCGGACAGACGGAGACCACTATGACCCTTGGCACCTTCCCTTGGATGACACCAAAACCAGGCTCAATGGGTATTCCCAATGCCCAATACGACATCGACCTGCTGCGTGCCGACGGCACCCCCTGCGAGGATGGTGAGAAGGGTGAAATTGTGGTTCGCGTAGGCGACAAGAAGCCCGTGGGCCTCTTCAAGGGCTACTATCGCGACGAGGAAAAGACCCGCGAGGCTTGGCACGACGGCATCTATCACACCGGTGATATGGCTTGGCGCGATGAGGACGGTTACTACTGGTTCGAGGGTCGTATCGATGACGTCATCAAGTCATCAGGCTACCGCATCGGGCCGTTCGAGGTAGAATCAGCCTTGATGACTCACCCCGCCGTTGTGGAGTGTGCTATCACAGGTGTACCCGATGATGTGCGCGGCATGGTGGTCAAGGCTACCGTGGTACTGGGTAAGGAATGGAAGGACAAGGCAGGCGATGACCTTATAAAGGAACTTCAGCAGCACGTCAAGAAGGTGACCGCCCCCTACAAATACCCTCGTATCATCGAATTCGTCGATGAGCTGCCCAAGACCATCAGCGGAAAGATTCGCCGCGTGGAAATCCGCCAGAAAGACTCCAACAAGTAACCAACTCTCCATTTTTGGCCAACGCATCATTTCAAATAGATGCAAAAAAATGCCGATTCCCTCGATGGAAATCGGCATTTTTAATTCACCTTTCTTACTTCTTCACCTTTTTACCATTGAAGATGTATATTCCCTTCGTTGTCGGTTCCCCGCTGAGTTTGCGTCCGTCAATCGTAAACCACGCACCAGCCTTATTCGTGTAATTCGTGAAATTCGTGGTTTGTATTTCCGTCGTCTCCCCTGCTCCGAAGTTCAGCTTGAAGGCACGCACGCCGCTGTTCGCGTCACCCACCTTGAGTCCGTTCAGCTGGAAGTAGGCGCGGCAGGCATTGATGGTGGTGCACTCCGTGGCTCCGCTGATGCAGCCTGAGAACGAGACATTGTTCATCCACACAGCACCAAAAATTACAACTATTTATGTAAACAACAAAATGCGACAGAGACCACGGTGCGGTCGTGCAAAGACCACGGCATGGTCAAGTAGAGACCGATGCTTGGTCATGCTGTGACCGATGCCTGGTCATGCTGTGACCGATGCCTGGTCATGCCGTGACCGATGCCTGGTCATGCAGTGACCAATGCTTGGTCATCGGATGACCAGATTTCTGTCAGAAAACTGGTCACTTCTCACTCCTCGTCATCCCAGTCGCAGCCACGGCTGCGGGCATCGCCGCTGCCGCCGGAGACGCTTGATTTGAATACGTTGCCACTGACGCTGTGTAGGCTATCACTGAGGAGTTACACACTGCTTTTGATGATCACTGCCTCCATCTGAGGCTTTAAGTATTCCTTTTTTATATTGCTTACATTAATTCACATGATATTATATGAAGATTTTTCTTGACCATTCTGACGTAAACAGACATGAATGGTTGTGCGGGCATTTAAAAGCGTCATGGCAATGCGTGCCGTCCGCTCCAAAGATCTTTTAATAAATGATACAAATAGAAAAACGAATTATCTTGAAAAGATTGAGAATACCAGCAAGGGTATGGTGAACATGGATAGCAACGTGGTGATGAACGTCACCTCGGCTATCAGAGTTGTATCTCGGTTGTATTTCAAGCAGAGGATAGTACCATAGGTTGCTACAGGCATGGCTATCACCACCGTATTAATACTGGTCACGTAGGGGTCGAAGCCGAGGGCCAGACACAGAAAATGGACACCAACCGGCAATAGTGCCAGACGGAACAATGTCGTGGCATAGACCGTCATATTCCCCATCAAAGCCCGCAACGGCAGTTGCGACATCGACGAACCGATAATCAACAGGGCTGCCGGCACCGTGATGTTACCGATCATCGTGAGGGGCCGACTGACGTATTCTGGAATATTGTCGATACCGAAAGCCACAATCAGCATGGACAGATAGGCAGAGAGCATCGGCGTGCTGTAGAGCACCTTCTTATTGAACCGTTTTCGGTCGGTGCCTTGGCCGCCCGTAATCATCATGGTGCCAATGGTAAACACGGCAAACGTGTTCACCACATTCAACACGGCCGCATAGAACACCGCCTGCTGTCCGAAGATGCTCGCCACTACAGGATAACCCATGAACCCTACATTACCGAATACTAAGGCAAAGGCCACCACGCCACGGTCATCTACGTTACGGGCCAGTAAGCGTGAAAGGCCCCATGCCGCCGCTGTCAGCACCAAGTATGTAAAGGCACTGATACCCAGCAAGGGCAGGATATAACGACGGTCGGGCAGTTCGCCACCCATAGAAGATGCCAGAATCAACGCAGGACACGTCCAGTTGATTACCAAACTGGATAATTTACGGTCGAACTCGCCTCCCATATAATTCATTTTGCCTGCCGCATAACCTACTACGACAATGACAAAAAGGGTGATCATCACTTCAAACATACAAATAAAAGTGCTACTTTCACATTCTTTTTCTTAATGAGGGTGCAAAATTACAATTTTTCTTCGTAATTTTGCACCGGATTGTTATTTTATTGAGAAAAAGGATAAACAATGGAAAGAAGAATCGTCGTAAAGGTTGGCTCAAACGCACTGACACGTGCTGATGGTCGACTGGATGTGACACGTATGTCGGCACTGGTAGACCAGATAGCATGGTTGCGTACCAAAGGGTGCGAGGTGATTCTTGTATCATCGGGTGCCGTAGCTTGCGGTCGTCGTGAACTGGATATTGAGCATGAGCTGGACTCAGTGGAACAGCGGCAGTTGTTTTCCGCACTGGGTCAGGCCAAGCTCATCGGCCTTTATTACGACCTCTTCCGGGAATATCATATCCACGTAGGGCAGGTACTTACCATGAAGGAGAACTTCCAGCCTGGCGAACAATACCGCAACCAGCAGGCCTGTATGCGGGTGATGCTTGAGAATGGTGTATTACCCATCGTGAACGAGAACGACACCGTGAGCGTTACTGAGTTGATGTTTACCGATAACGATGAACTATCAGGGCTCATTGCCCAGATGATGCAGGCCGACACGCTCATTCTGCTCTCCAACATCGACGGCATCTATACCGGCAATCCTGCTGACCCACAGTCACAGCTAATAAAGGAGGTGGAACCAGGTACCGATCTGTCGCAGTACATACAGACAGAGAAGAGCTCTGCAGGTCGTGGAGGTATGCAGTCGAAATATGCCACTGCCTCTAAGATTCAGGCCGCAGGTATCCGAGTCATCATTGCCAATGGCAAGCGAGAAAACATCCTGATAGACCTCTTTGAAAATAAAGACCAAACACCGCATACTGAGTTTAAGGGAAAAGCGAAGAGTGAAAAGTGAAAAATTTGCTTCCGCAAAAATAAGATGAAAGAGATATTTGAAAAGGTAAAGCGTGCCAGCAAGAGTCTGGCATTGCTCAGCGACATACAGCGTAACGAGATACTGAATGCTGTGGCAGATGCTATTATCAGTCAGAAGAAGAGAATCCTGAAAGCTAACGCTGAAGACTTAGCCAAGATGGATAAGTCGAATCCGCTCTACGACCGATTGCAACTGACCGACAGCCGGTTGGAAGGTATAGCCAGCGATATGCGTAACGTAGCCACCCTACCCTCGCCACTTGGCCATATCACCAAGCAGAAGACGCTGCCTAACGGACTTCGTCTCTGTCGTGTGAGCGTACCTTTCGGTGTCATCGGAATGATCTACGAGGCTCGCCCTAACGTAACCTTCGACGTCTTCTCGCTTTGTTTCAAAAGCGGTAATGCCTGCGTGCTGAAAGGCGGTAAGGATGCCGACTGTTCTAATCGCGAGGAGGTGGCCATTATCCATGAAGTGCTGGAAAAATATTCTTCACTCTTCACTCTTCACTCTTCACTTAAAGATGTTGTAGCACTGCTGCCTGCCACCCATGAGGCCACAGGCGAGATGCTGAATGCCGTAGGATATGTAGACCTCTGCATTCCTCGTGGCGGACGCAAGCTCATCGACTTCGTACGCAACACTGCCCGCATCCCCGTCATCGAAACAGGTGCCGGCGTAGTGCATATCTATTTCGATAAAGATGGTGACTTGGAGAAAGGAAAAGCCATCATCAATAATGCCAAGACCCGCCGCGTCAGTGTATGCAATGCGCTCGACACACTGCTCGTCCACAAAGACAGGGAGGGTGAACTGGACGAATTGCTGGCACCAATGAAAGGAAAGGTGGAGTTCTTCTTCAACGATGAGAGTCACTACGACACAGAATTTATGGACTACAAGATGAATGTCGTGACCGTCAACTCACTGGAGGAGGCTCTCAATCATATCGACCAACACGGTAGCGGACATAGCGAGGCCATCGTCACCGAGAATGAAGCAGCTGCCCGCAAGTTCCAAGCCCATGTCGATGCGGCCTGCGTCTATTGGAATGCGCCCACATCATTTACCGATGGTGCTCAGTTCGGTCTTGGTGCAGAGATTGGTATCTCTACACAGAAGTTAGGTCCTCGCGGTCCCATGGCCCTCGAAGAGATATGCACCTACAAATGGCTGATTGAGGGCGAAGGACAGATAAGACCCTAACAACGTAATAACGAAATAACGATATAACGACAATGAAAAGCTTCATAAACGTACAAGACCTCGGTCCTCTGGATAAGGCAATGGCTGAGGCATTTGAGATTAAGAACGACCGTTTCAAGTATCAGCATCTGGGTAAGAACAAGACCCTGATGATGATTTTCTTCAATAACTCACTGCGCACACGCCTCTCCACCCAGAAGGCTGCCATGAACTTGGGCATGAATGTCATCGTGCTCGACGTGAATGCTGGTGCCTGGAAGTTGGAGACCGAACGTGGTGTTATCATGGATGGCGACAAGAGCGAACACTTGCTCGAGGCTATCCCCGTGATGGGTTGCTACTGCGACCTGATTGGTGTTCGTTCGTTTGCCGGACTCACCGACCGTGAGTACGACTATGCCGAGACAGTGCTGAATCAGTTCATCAAATATTCAGGCAAGCCCGTCTTCGCTATGGAGACAGCCACCGTACATCCTTTGCAGGCTTTTGCCGATTTGATTACTATTAAAGAGCATTGGCAAGCCCCCTCGGGGGCTGTAGGGGGGGCTAAACCCAAAGTTGTTCTGACCTGGGCCCCTCACTGCCGTGCTTTGCCTCAGGCTGTGCCTAATAGCTTTGCAGAATGGATGAATGCCGCCGAGGATGTGGACTTGGTTATCACGCATCCTAAGGGCTATGAGCTCGATCCGAAGTTTGTAGGCAATGCCCGTGTGGAGTACGACCAGAAGAAAGCCTTCGATGGCGCCGACTTCATCTACGCGAAGAACTGGAGTAATCCAGGTGTGACGAACCCCGCCGACTACGGAAAGATTACCTGCGAAGACCGCTCTTGGACGGTAGATACCGAGCATATGTCATGGACCAACAACGGTAAGTTCATGCACTGTCTGCCAGTTCGCCGTAACCTTATCGTGACCGATGATGTGATTGAGTCTAAGAACTCATTGGTGATTCCTGAAGCAGCCAACCGCGAGATCAGTTGCTCAGTTGTCCTGAAACGTATGCTTGAAGCCTTATAATCACATCTATCAATTAAGCATTAAACATTGAGCATTAAGCATTAAAACATGGACATATTACCTTTCTGGGCGTGGATCCTGTTCTACGTCTTAGTATTTATCATGCTGATTGCCGACCTGAAAATGTTCGGCAAGAAAGGCGAACATGAGGTCAGCATCAAGGAAGCGCTGAAGATGACTGGCGTCTGGATAGGCGTATCACTCATCTTCTGTGCTGGCATCTATCTGCTCTACCCCGATGAACCTCATGAAAAAGCAATGGAATTCCTTGCTGGCTATCTCATCGAGAAATCGCTCTCGATGGATAACCTCTTTGTATTCCTGATGCTCTTCTCGTTCTTTGGTGTAGATCGGAAATACCAGCACGAAGTATTGTTCTGGGGCATCTTTGGTGCCTTGGTGCTCCGCAGCATCTTTATCTTTGCTGGCGCAGCGATGGTGGAGCAGTTCGAATGGATATTAGGACTATTCGGTCTGTTCCTGCTCTACACGGGCGGAAAGATGTTTGGGCATAGCGATGAACAGCAAAGTGATCCGTCGCAGAACTTTATCGTCAAGCTATTCAAGAAGTTCTTCCCTGTGACCGACCAGATGCATGGTGAAAAGTTCTTTGTGAAAGAAACAAGTGCGGAAGCAAACTCTTCACTCTTCACTCTTCACTCTTCACTTAAAGCAACGCCTCTTTTCATCACCCTACTTGTCATTGAGACCACCGATGTGGCCTTTGCCGTAGACTCTATCCCTGCCGTCTTCTCTGTGAGCCGTGACCCATTCATCGTGCTCACTTCTAACATCTTTGCCATCTTAGGCCTGCGTGCACTTTATTTTGCACTGGCAGCTGTGGCAAAATACTTCACTTATCTGAAATACGGGCTGGGCATCATCCTCATCTTTGTAGGTGTCAAGATGCTTTTAGCCATGAACGAATACATCAACGCCGGAGCCGCATGGCTGGGCTTCGACCTGAATATGCCTCATATCGAAGTACCGACTATCTGGTCTCTGGTCTTCATCTTTGGCACCCTGCTACTATCGATGGGATTATCGTATGTAGTCACTAAGAGTAAAAAATAAAACAGATATGTTATCCTTTGAATGCGACTATGACAACGGGGCCCATCCTTTAGTGTTGGAGGCCCTTGTAAAACACAACGATGCACGTCCCACGCCTTACGGTTTCGATGATTTTTCGGAACATGCAAAGCGTCGTATCCGTCAGGCCTGCGGACTGCCTGATGCTCAGATCTTCTTCCTTACTGGAGGTACGCAGGCTAATGCTACCACCATTGACTCCATGCTCTATCAGTACGAGGGTGTTATTTGCGTGGGCACTGGTCATATCAACGTGCACGAGGCGGGTGCCGTAGAGTTTACAGAACATAAGATCATCACCCTACCCGATACGCAGGGAAAGATGGATGCCCGTGTGCTGAAGAAATACTTGGACGACTTTATGGCTGACGGCAACCGTAACCACGCTGTACATCCAGGCTTGGTATATATCACCTTCCCTACGGAACTGGGTACGCTCTACACCGCACGCGAATTGGATGCCATTTATCAGGTTTGTCGCAACTTCGATATTCCACTTTATATCGACGGCGCACGCCTAGGCTATGGTTTGATGGCTGATGGCTGTGACATCACCCTGCCCTATCTGGCACGCCATTGCGACGTATTCTATATTGGTGGTACCAAGATAGGCGCGCTGTGTGGTGAGGCTGTCGTGTTTACCCACGGCAATGCCCATAAGCATTTCTTCTCTATCCAGAAGCAGCATGGTGCAGTGATAGCCAAAGGTGCTCTGATTGGTCTGCAGTTCGAGGCACTATTCACCGATAATCTATACTTTGACTTAGCGCGTCATGCCATAGAAAAAGCCATGCAGATGAAACAGCTGTTCCAAGAGCATGGCTATGCCTTTTATCTTGACTCACCAACAAATCAGCAGTTCGTCATCCTGCCTAACGAGGAGATCACCAGACTCTCACAAAAGGTGCAGTTCACCCATTGGGGACCCTACGACAACCATCACACCATCTGTCGGTTCGTCACCAGCTGGGCCACTACCGATGAGGATTTGCAAGCCCTCAAGGGTTTTCTGACAAAGTAGCTATCCCTCTGTCAGAAAGAGAAAAGATAACAGGACACTTTATCCCACCTGCGGGCAAGAAGGTCAGAAGGGCTTATCAGGAAATTCAACATACCGCAATCGTGGAAGATGAGGTTCCATCGGTCATTCTCGTCAATCTGAAGAAGTGAGCGCATATCGGGCAGTTCCTCACGTACCTCTTCTATATAAGGGATACCTAACAGACGGGTACTGTCATCGTACGCCTTACCTACTGAGAAGGTGATGGCTTCGGCAGGCAATGTGGCTGACGTACCGTCTTCATTGACGATGTGGTGGGTATGCAGATCATTGCACGATGGGGCGTAGATAACTTTGAAATACTCGGGTCGCCACAATCCCATACCAGGAAAAGTCGGTGCATCAATGTCGCCAAGATAGTAGTCAAGGGCCGCAAAGAAATAGAGCATCCCCTCGTGGGGCAACAATTCCTCGGGGTCAAGGGACGCAATATCCTCACAGCGAATCTGACAGACGAAGGTCAGCGGGTCATCCCAAGTGTCGCCGTCCTCGCAGACGGTTACCTCCGGATAGTCCAGCTCCTCAGGCATATCAGGCTCTCCCCACCACTTGCTCTGACCGAAGAGTGCATCATCCGCAGGGTGAGTCTGAATCTTTATTCCTTCCATGTCAGTTCGAGTGAATAGTCATCGCCATCATACACACAGCCGTCACTGTATTCGCGACCTTCTATTTCATGTGAGAGATGCAGGGGCTTGTCGGGGCGCAGTTCGTATTCCTTGTTGTAGTATCCGATGGTGATGCAGTCCTTCTTGATGCTGATAATCTCGTAGCTCCAGAAACCGTCGAAATTCAGGCGACCAAGCTTGGCCACGATGTCTTCCTCTTTGTATTCCCAATCGGAACGGCCTCCGATGCTCCATGAACTGTGTCCGCTCTTGGCATGCAACATTATCTCGCCGGCAGGCTGCTTGTCGTCGCTGACATAGACACCGTCGATAAAGATGCCCTCGTAGCGGCGTTCGCCGTGGCGACGGTCTCCTATGAGTACTCCCTGTCCGTCGGGGCGGTTGTTCTTCACCTCGCCATCATAGACCCATTCCTTATATTTGTATTCGATGTGTCCGTCCTTCCATACGTTGGCCTCCAGTTCATCATCTACGCCAGTAGGGTCTGGCAGCGTCACCTTAGTCGCTGCACGTACATCGCGCTGCCATTTTTGCTTATCCGTCAGTTCGCCTTTCTGCCAGTGTTCTTTGCGAGACTTACCTGTCTTGGCACGATACACCTCAACATAGCCATCATACGGCTTGAAGTCGCGCACATCGTCGCCATCGTGCTCCAGGATATCGCCATTGGGCAACTGTGTGGTGACGTGGGTAGAGGGCTCATAGATATGCTTGTTATACTGATTGGCAGTGTAGTTTCCGCCCCGCTGTTCGATGCGATAGACATCCTTGCCGTCGCGTAGCGTCAGTCGGAGTGTCATGCAGTCCTCCTGACTCGTCTCGTCAATCTCGAAATCCTCCACGTCATAATGGAAGATCTCGTCGGGACCCGAATAGCGCACGATGCTGTCGCCGGCATACCACTCCTCCACCCAAGTTTTTTTGCCAAGGAACAACTCAAAGCCGTAGCGCTTGCCACCTCTCAGGAACATGGCGATAGAGTCTGGTCCCTCAGGGTGATGGATGCGAAACACGCCGTGCAGTCCCCACCATTGTGGCTTCTTGTCCTTCGACGTGTGAATCCAGGCCCGCTCGATGTAGCTGCCGTCGGCAAATTCGTAGCGTCCGTCGGCAGCATAGGCTGGTCCGTTGATACTGGCATAGCTCAGGTGGAAAGCGCCTTTGAAGTGATCACCATTGGGATACAACACTTCACCGTCGCCAATAGGCCCTGCCAACTTCTCAAGAATGGTGTCGGCCAGCTGCCAGTCGCCTTTATAGACGAGCTCGGTGCTGATGAGTTTCACGTAGTAAACATCACGGCTGATGACACCATAGCCCACATTGGTCTCTGTGCATTCTATTTCTACCTCTTCGCCCACCTTGATATTGATGGTCTTGCCACGCAGTTCCAACTCAAGATGCTGTCCGTCGTAGGCGGTTACGATAGGGGCTCCTACACTGCTCCACCATTTGGGCAAGGGCTGGCCGACCACGATATCTTCTTCATCCACTTCAATGTGCTTGATGGGTGTCTTGCTCACCGTAGCACCACGATCCATGTAGCTGTTATAGGTGTTGATGAAACATGCTGTTGCCATAGGTCTCAAATATTGATTAGTCAAACATTACTCTGGGATTCAGTTCTGAGGGCGAGCGCCACATGATGCCTCGTTCTGCCAATACCTGACGCAACGTGCTCCAATAGCCGAAGCAGAAGCCCATGCCGCGAGGCGTGTCGCCCAACCGTCGGTCGCACTCCTTTTCCACCTCGTAGTAGTTCTCTTCCCACTTTGGCGTACGCTGAATAGGGTCAGACTCCAGATGGCGGTGATAGAGTTTGCGGAACCACTCGCTGCTGACGTGCTCTGTGTCTATATAGTCCGACAGACGCTGGATGTCGTTGACAACCTCTTCCTCGGTGGGATAACGCTCTGAGTCATGCTCGTCTGACTCCTTCACCAGTTGCAGTTTATAGTGAAGGATGCTCAGCACCAGTCGCGGCACATCATATTCCGGCAACTGCTGGATGATGGCCTCGCAAGCCAATGCCTTACCCATTGGTGTCTCCTCTGGGTCATCAAGGTCTTTGAGCAGTTGTACGCACTCCTTGGCCAACGGGATGTTTTTCCACATCCTCATCTCCTGTGAGTTCTCGCGCATCTGCTCCACATTCTTAATGATCCTTTCGGCTCTCTTCTTATTGTCCATAGCGGTAGCAAATTATTCACCTTTCACTTTTTCACTCTTCACTTTCCTCACGCCCACGCGTCAAACCGTCCGTCATCATCGTCCTGGGTCGTTTCCGGTTCTCCTATCACCTCATTATATTTAGGAATCCAAAACGTCTCCAATTCCCTCTTGTGTCGCAACAAGAAGGCCGGATCGTTGACACGATGCAAACCACGCAATGCATCCTCGTCACCAGAACTATAGCGGGCTGCCCGAAGCCATAACTCGCCGATATCGTAAGGACTCATTTTCTCTGGCCACTCACCGTTTTCGGCCAGTTCGGCAACCTTCATCAGGCAAGTAGTATGTCCCAGCTGAACACCCCGTTTCAGATAGGCAGACCATTCAGCTCCGCCTCCATGGAAGGCCAATTGAGCGTAGTAGGTAAGATACCAGAGGTAGTAAGCACACCACCCTTCGCCACGATTCAATCCGATGTGCAGATTAGCTGCGACCTCCTCGTGATGCCGTCTTCCTTGATAGTTGGAGAGTTGTTTAAATTCCTCTTCATCCATATCGGCTCCGAAAATACAACAGAGTCCGCTGCCCTCCAGGATACCTTTCTCCATCAGACTGTCATGTAGGGCTACGTTGCCACGTTGTTTGTAGAGGTAAGCCATATAATAATAGTCATCCAACTGTCCCTTGGCAGTAGACAGTTCATATTGCTTGATGGCATCATCATTTCTGCCCATCTGTTCATAGGCATATGCCAGCAGCGAGTACCACATAGGATCTACGTCTTCCGACTCATTCAAGCGTTGCTCTATCTCTTGTGCGACCTTCTCTGGTTCTGGCTCACAGAACATACCATAGATGCGTCGGCGTGCAAACTGCTGGGCAGCCCGCTCACTGCCTCGCTTCAGAGCGGCTTTGAGCAGTTTCTGACACTCATCGAGGTCCATGATGTTTTCCTTCGTTTCACCATAACGCCACATAAGCGCATAGGCTGCCAGTGCATCGGGTATATATTTCTTTGTCGAGAGGAACAGTTGCTCGGCTTCGCGCATGGCGGTGTCGGTGGGTGCGTTATAATACAGCCAACGCCCCAAGCCATATGCTGCAAAGAGGTCTTCCTTTTCGCTCATTTTCCGTAGCAGTTCCACATCTTCTTCTTTCAGTCGCATGATGCGTTCCTTGGTACGGAAGCGACGCAGGAATTGCTCGTCATGGGTCACCGTCAGACTTGCATTCTCTGGCTTCGCATGAAAAACACCAAGATACAACTCAAAACTCGTATAGTCCATGCCGTTCTCGTCCAGTTTAACCGAGGGTTCGCCAGGTCGAACTGTGATTTCATAATTTCCGTACTTCACCGTCAGCGTATGTTCGTCGAAGGCTTTCACAACGACACGGCTAAAGAGATGTCGCCACGAATTGCTCTGCGGCAAACGAGTATCTGAAAGCACCCCGCCCACCACAACGGGATATTGCGGCTCCGGGTTGTCCTCACGAGGCCGTTCAAACTCTATACTGTGGTACTCCTGATGGCGGTCGGCACGCCAGTAGATGCTCAGTTCAGCAGTAGTCCATGTCTTTTGTTCGGTATCATTCATGTTGCTCTAAAATAAGTTTCCGAATGACAAGTCCATCGTAGGTATTGACGGTAAGCCAGAGGGAGTCGGCATCAACCCCAGTGAGAGGGATGCTGACATAAGTGCGTTGTGAATAGTACTCCGGCACATCTCCCTGATTATGATAAAAAGTAAGGCGGAGTGTCTTGGTTCCGTCAGCGTTTTGGTACAACGTGTCACAGTTGCACCCAATCCTTTGGACAGCCTCATCATCGGCAGTATATCCCTGCCTCAGATAGATTGAGAGATTCAGATATTTCCTCGATTTCCCCATCCAGACACTCTCCAACTTCACAGGGTCTGTCTTCATGCTGTCTATCTTATGTGGCGAAAAGGCCATCACCTTGTTCAATCCCTTCACTTCAGCCTTATCACCATCCTTGGCATAATAGAAGATGGCACGATAGACCGTGTCAGCCTTGGGCATCATTTCAGAAGAAAACGGGTTGCTGACCGTAAACTGCTCACCATCGTCGGTGATGAATCGCGTCACCTTTTTGTCAGATGACGTGAAGCCGTCAGCCATCTCTGCCACGACTGTAGACAATTCCCCTTCTCCCTTCTCGTAGGCATCCTGCGTACAGGAGATTAGAAAAGGTAAAAAGGTAAAAAGATAAAAAAGTAAAAGACTTCTCTTCATTGCGGCAGCAAATTTTTCACTCTTCACTATCCGCTTTACCCTTATTGATAGCGGGATTGGCATACATTTCCAACATCTTATGACGCAAGAATGCCTCATCCTTATTTGGCAGTTTTATCTTTGCCAATTGTCCCTTCAGATATGACTCAAACCGCTGACGGTCAGCTGCGGTATAGTGACTGCTCTGTTCCGCGTTGCCATTCAATTCATCCAAGGCAATGTAATTGCAAGGATAGAGCGTATAGCCTCGATGAATCTCCTGGTCCATACGCTTTGCCAACTGAGCGAAGAACTCATTCTTTGGCAACTCGCGAAGTTCTTCTATCCACAGGTTGATGGGCGTGCCGCAATGGTATCTGACGCGTCCTTTGTAACCGAAGATACCGGTCTTCATATTGTCGAGGTCGTCCTGCTTGCTCTTCTTGAAAGCGGGGTTGTCACGTTTCTGTTGGAACTCCTGTGCCTTCAAGTAGTCACAGGGGTCGAACTCATAGCTGATAGTCAAGGGAACGATATTCAGTTCCTTCAAGTCACCACCCATAGCCATCATCTTCAATACCGACTCCTGCGTACGGTCATCAGAGTCTTTGGCACGTCCTTCACGCTGCGCTATCCAGATATTTTCACGCTTCTTTGTCACAGCGAAATGGATATAGCGGCTCATCAACTGACTGCTCTCAAACATCTCGTGAGCCGTCAGGCCGCGACGCACGGTAAAGGCTTTATTCATCCTCACCAGACGCTTGATCCAAGGATAGATCAACAGGTTGTCTCCAATGCCAATCTCCACCGTTGTGGGATAACCGTTCTTGAACAGCAGCAGATCCAGAAAGGCAGAGTCGAGCACGATGTCACGATGATTGCTTACAAAAGTATAGCGAGGAACTTGCTTATCCGCAGGAAGTTGAGAGTCATCGAACGTGCATCCATCCGTATGCTTGCGGATGATGTAGTTCACCACAGGCTTCATAAACCGCTTCTGGAAGTCAAGGGGGGATTTCACTCCGATGAAAGCCAGGCGCAGCAAACCATTACGAAGGAATTTAGGCAGCCAGGGCGCAAATCCCTTCATGATAAGACTAAACTGGCGGTCGTTCAACAAGTCGTTGAATGCCCGATTCATCTCCTCAGGCTCATAGGGACGAATCTCGTTAAATTCGTCCAATTGAGAATTGAGAGTTGAGAATTGAGAATTATGATTAGACTTTTCCATTGACATCAATTATTTATTTTTTCCTTCATTGTTTTTATTATTTTCGTGAGAATACAAATGATTTCCTCATTATCACGATGCATAGAATCATATCCTTTCTGAGTAATATATCCACCACTTAATAGCTTTTTTAGCCAATATTCTGTTTCATCAGACTCCTTGAGGGCAATATTAAGTTTGTTTATGAAATCTTTACCACCTTGAGCATTCCTGCTTTCTGAAACATTTGCGCCAATGCCCGTTCCACTTCGCAATATCTGCTTGGAAATAACCATTTCATGCTTTTCATCTGTCAGGTACTTATATAATTTAAGAATCCTATCACTAAAAGCATCGGCCTTTGTCATTATGACATTTTCTTTCCTTGGCAGCATCTCAAAGAGCAGAACTAATCATAATTCTCAACTCTCAACTCTCAATTCTCAATTTTTTAGAATTGATTTTCTACGATATCTGTCAGCACATCCTTCATATCCAGACCTGCTGCACGCACCTGCTGGGGAATGAAGCTTGTGGGTGTCATTCCTGGCGTTGTATTGATTTCAAGCATTGAGATCTGCTGGTCTTTCGAGATGATATAGTCTATACGAATGATACCATTGCAATGCAGGATGTCATAGATATGACTGGTTATCTCTGCCACACGCTTGGCAGTCTCTTCAGGGATTCGGGCAGGCGTAATCTCCTTCACCTGACCATTATACTTGGCATCATAGTCAAAGAAGTCGTTCTCGCTCACCACCTCGGTTGCAGGGAACACCACCGACTTGGTCTTGGTCTTATAACATCCTATGGATATCTCTGTTCCTTCAAGGAACTGCTCAATCATCACCTCGTCGCTCTCCAGACTGGCCTTACGCATAGCGGCAGCCAACTGATCGGGCTTCACCACCTTCGACACGCCAAACGAGCTACCGTCGTTGGCAGGCTTAACGAAGCACGGCATACCCACAATGTCGATAATCTCTTTCTTGCTGATCTTCTTCTCCTGACCGCGACGCACCAGCACGCTATCGGCCACCTTCACGCCAAAACCACGCAGATAGTTGTTAAGCACGAACTTATCAAAGGTCATAGCCTCAACGAGCACGCCACTGGTGCTGTAGGGAATATGAAGGATCTCCAAGAAGCCCTGCAGGATGCCATTCTCACCCGGTGTGCCATGAATGGTGATATATACATAGTCGAAGGTATGTTTTTTCCCATTCTCCTTGAACGAGAAGTCATGAACGGTCATGCGTGTGGTGGTACCATCATGCAAAAAGACCTGCCAATCGGTACCTTTCATCTCGACCACATAGACATTATAGCGTTCCTTGTCGAAAAACGAATACAGCCCCTGAGCCGAGCGCAAAGACACATCGTGCTCAGAGGAGTCGCCACCACATACGATGGCAATAGTGCGTTTTATTTGTTGCATAGTGTATGATTATATATTTTCTTTTATTTCTTGAGTCTTCAATCGGTTACGCCACTTTTCCACCACAGCATTCATGTCGTCGGGCAACGGACTGGTAAAATCCATCTGCTCGCCCGTTCGCGGATGCACGAAGCCCAGGGTACGAGCATGAAGTGCCTGACGCGGACAGAGTTTGAAGCAGTTCTGTATATATGCCTTATACGAGGCTGTGCGCTCACCTCGCAGAATCTGGTCGCCACCATAGCGCTCATCAGCAAAGAGCGGATGTCCTATATGCTTCATGTGGGCTCGGATCTGATGGGTGCGCCCTGTCTCAAGCACACATTCCACCAACGTGGTGTAGCCATAGCGTTCCAACACCTTGTAGTGAGTCACTGCCGGTTTGCCCGTTTCTGAATCTGGTGGAAAAACAGCCATACGCAGGCGATCCTTGGGGTCGCGTCCTATATTCCCTTCTATACGTCCCTCGTCTTCCACGAAGTTGCCCCACACTAACGCATTATAGCTGCGATGGGTATTATGATAGAAGAACTGTTTTCCCAAGTTCGACTTTGCCTCAGGCGTCTTCGCCACCACAAGCAGCCCACTGGTGTCCTTGTCTATGCGATGAACCAGTCCCACCTGCGGGTCATTGGGATCATAGGTGGGCAGATTGCGCAGGTGCCAGGCAATGGCATGAACCAGCGTACCGTGGAAATTGCCACAACCGGGATGAACCACCATTCCTGCCGGCTTATAGATCACCATCAGGTCGTCATCCTCATAGCGTACGTCCAGCGAGATATCCTCAGGCTCTATCGTGGTATCGAAATGCGGACGGTCGAGCATCAGCGTAATCACATCGCCCGAACGTACCTTGTAATTGCTTTTTACGGGACGGTCGTTGACAAACAGGAAACCGGCATCAGCAGCCTGCTGAATGCGGTTACGCGAAGAATGCTGGGTATGTTCGGTCAGATATTTGTCAATGCGCAAGGGTACCTGTCCGCGGTCTACCTCTATCCGCAGATGCTCATAGAGAGGCTGACTCCCGGCGGGTTGTTCTTCACCCTCCAGCAAGTCCAGGTCATCATCCTCAATCAGCAGTTCTACGTCTTCGTTCATTCAAGCACCTCCAAGAAATCGTCAATATCGTCGGCAGAGATTTCACCGTTGCTTCCTTCAGTCTCCCCTTCACCCAGTTCCTCCAAGTCCAATTCCTCGCTCGTACCATTGTTGCCAATAATCAAGGTCAGTTCCGAACCAATGGGAACAGCATCGCCATTCACCAGGTTACGTCCACGATACTGGATACCATAGACCCAGTCTTTCTCACCGTCAATCATCTTGGGCGACAGCAATGTGAATCCAAGCGATTTCAGGCGCGCCTCGGCCTCACGGTAGCTGCAGTTGTCTATCAGGTCGGGAATCTTCTCACACGGCATTGTCAGCGAGTTGATGGTCACATAGATTACCCTACCACTCTTCACCTTCATGCCAGTTCCTGGATTCTGCTGTATGATAGCACCGGCTGGCAGACCTTCCACATACGACGAGTCATTGGCTATCACCAAAAGACCCACAGAATCCAGTTTATGAAGTGCCTCCTGATGAGTCATGCCATAAAGATCGGGCACCTCGATACCTTCACCTTGATGCGTATAGTAATCCAACCACCATTTTACTCCAAAGAACAACACGACGACGGCCACTACCATAGCCGCCAAGTGGAAAATCCATGTGGAACACCCCCCTGCAGTCTTCGCTTTCTTTTTTGCTGCGGATTTCAGAATATTATTATCATCCATACAAAACTAACTTTCTCTGTTTTGTTGGCAAAGTTACGAAAAGTCGAGAGCAAAACAAAAGAATTTATTCTTTTTTTTGCCGAGACGGAGTAACTTCGCGATATTTTTCGCAAAGTTACGAAAAATATCTCACCCCACAAAGGTTTTTGTTGAAAATATCCAATAAAAGAACAAACGGGGTGAAGTCTGATGCTTCATCCCGTTTATCGCTCATGTTCCAAGGAATGGTTTACTTTCCGTGGTGCTCGTCTGATACGGTCAACTTCTTGCGGCCCTTAGCACGGCGAGAAGCCAATACGCGACGGCCGTTCTTAGTGGCCATACGCTCGCGGAAACCATGCTTGTTCACGCGGCGGCGATTGTGCGGCTGAAATGTTCTTTTCATTGCTTTATTATTTGTTTATTTTGTTGTTATTCACCTATTAAACATGGCAGTACACCACATTTCGGGCTGCAAAATTACACATTTCTTTTTAATTACACAAGTTTTTCTCAAAAAATTATGAATTATGAATTAAGAATTAAGAATTATTTCGTACCTTTGCACCCGAAAATAACAAAATACATCTTTTATATATTTATATGATTAACTCACAAGACATTAAGAAAGGCGTTGCCGTACGCATGGACGGCGCCATTTGGGTTTGCATCGATTTCCAGCATCGCAAGCCAGGTAAAGGTAACACCATCATGATCATCAAGTTGAAAAATGTTAGCGATGGCCGCGTGCTGGAGCGTCGTTTCAACATCGGTGAAAAGCTGGAGGACGTTGTCATCGAGCGTCGCCCCTACCAGTATCTGTACGAGGACCAGAGCGGTCGTATCTTCATGAATCAGGAGACCTTCGAGCAGATTCCCATCGACAACGACTTGGTAATCGGTCACGAGTACATGAAGGAGAGCGACATCGTGGAGGTTGTTTCTGACACCACCGATGGTACCATCCTCTATGCTGAGATGCCCGTGAAGACCATCCTGCGCGTTACTCACTCTGAGCCCGGCATCAAGGGTGACACCGCTACCAACACCCTGAAGCCCGCTATTCTGGAGACTGGTGTTGAGGTTCGCGTTCCCCTGTTCATCAACGAGGGCGACCTGATTCAGGTTGACACCCGCGACGGTTCTTATCTGGCTCGCGCAAAGGAATAAGAATGAAATATTCCATTATCGTTCCTGTCTTCAATCGTCCTGATGAGGTCGATGAACTGTTAGAAAGCCTCTGCCATCAAGAGGCAAAGGATTTCGAGGTTATCATTGTAGAAGACGGATCGAAGAAACCATGCAAGGATGTCTGCGACAAGTACGCAGGCATCCTTGATTTACATTATTACTTCAAAGACAATAGCGGCCCAGGACAGAGTCGCAACTATGGTGCCGAGCGTGCCAAGGGCGATTGGCTCATTGTACTTGACTCCGATGTGGTATTGCCCGAAGGCTACCTCACAGCCATCAATTCTTCACTCTTCACTCTTCACTCTTCACTTAAGACTGATGCCTTCGGCGGTCCCGATGCCTCGCACCCATCTTTCACGCCTATTCAAAAGGCCATCTCCTATAGCATGACCTCGTTCTTTACCACAGGTGGCATTCGTGGTGGTTCTTCCCCCAAGTCGGGGGGAGTGAGGGGGGCTCTCGACAAGTTCTTCCCACGTTCTTATAATATGGGCATCCGTCGTGAGGTCTATCAAGAACTGGGAGGCTTTACCAAGATGCGCTTTGGCGAGGACATCGACTTCTCTTATCGCATCATCGAGGCTGGCTATAAGACAGCACTCATCCCTGAGGCTTGGGTGTGGCATAAGCGTCGCACTGACTTCCGTAAGTTCTTCCGTCAGGTATATAATAGTGGTATCGCCCGCATCAACCTTGAGAAGCGTCACCCAGGAACATTGAAACTTGTCCACCTGCTTCCCACCATCTTTACGCTGGGCGTTATCGGCTGTATTCTTTTGTTCGCATTAGGAGCAGGCCTCTACATCGAAGGCGAATTGCTTGATGCCTTCAATCTACGTCCCACAGACAACATGCATCAGGGCGTGGGCTTCGTATTCTGTGTTCTGGCATCGTTGCCCCTACTCTTCTATTGTTCAGTCATCTGCATTGACTCCAGCATTCGCAACCGCAGCCTCTGGGTAGGATTACTTTCCATCCCTGCCGCCTTCACCCAGTTGATGGGCTATGGCTTAGGCTTCATTGTATCGTGGTGGAAGCGTTGCATCTTGAAGCAAGACGAGTTTACGGCTTTCGAGAAGAACTTCTACAAATAAAAACGATAAGCATTATGATGTTTTGAAAGAAATAGACTTTCCTAAGATTCTCGTTTTAAAACTGCAAGAATTCCTCGGGCTGCTACAATCCGAGAAAGATAATAAAGTATAACCCCAAAAACAAAGATGCCTATGGGCTGTAACACATTTTTTGTCGAACAGCCAGAATTTATTTTGAACGATAGCTACGCTTGATGCCATACGTCACCAAGCCTATCACCGCTCCTATCAAAACGCCTACAGCATCGGCAGCGAAGTCGAGCCACTCGCCAGAGCGGTTAGTGGTGCATTGTTCCTGAACGATTTCTATGATGCCGCCCATCACCGTGGGAGCGAGCCATGCCCATAGGATGAGCTTTTGCTTGTTGAGCGACTGGTGATGGCGCAGGTATTCTATCCAGATAACGGCACACGTACCGCCATACATCACGAAATGGGTCCATTTGTCCAGGAAATTGATGCTCGGCAGTTCAATGTAATCTGGGGGCAAGAACCAAATAGAGAGATACCATATCAGGGCTATGCAGAGCAACGAAAGGGGATAATTCTTAAGAAATCGCATCTTTTTCTTGGTTTTACTTTCAAACAGGTTGCAAAAGTACGAAATAATTCACAATTCGCTATTCATAATTCATAATTATTTTTTAATTTTGCACGCGAAAAAGAGATTTGAGGCATGAAATTTGAAGTTTAGGAATGACTACAGAGAGAGCAAATTTTGGAACCAAACTGGGTATCATCCTGGCTACGGCAGGCTCTGCCGTAGGACTTGGCAACGTATGGCGCTTCCCCTATATGACGGGGCAGAACGGCGGTGCCGCCTTCTTGTTGATCTATGTGGCGTGTGTCATCATACTGGGTGTTCCCTGTATGCTCAACGAGTTTATCATTGGGCGCAGGGCTCAGGCCAATACGGCACGGGCCTATTCGAAACTGGCTAATGGCACGCCCTGGCGACTGATAGGTTTATTCGGTGTCTTTACGGGTTTCCTGATTACAGGCTATTATGTGGTAGTTTCAGGCTGGTGCCTTCAGTATATCTATGCCTCGGCAGCGGGCCATTTAAATGGCGATGCCAACTATGTAAAGACCTATTTCGAAACCTTCTCTTCACATCCTTGGAAACCCATCTTGTGGATGCTGATTTTTATGCTGATATGCCACTTTATTATTTCACGCGGTGTAGAGAAAGGTATTGAGAAAGGCTCAAAGATGATGATGCCCCTGCTCTTCATCTTGTTGGTGGTTATTGCTGTGGCCTCATGTCTGCTGCCTGGTGCAGGCAAGGGTATCTCGTTCCTGTTCAATCCCGATTTCTCGGGTGTCGACAGCAAGACCTTCCTTGGTGCTTTGGGACAGGCCTTTTATTCCTTGAGTCTCGGCATGGGCTGCCTGTGTACATACGCCAGCTACTTCAAACGCGACACACACCTCACAAAGTCGGCAGTACAGATAGTGAGCATCGACACGCTCATTGCCATTCTGGCAGGCCTCATGATCTTCCCGGCTTTCTTTGCCAGCTACCCCGATGCTGCCGACAAGCTGGCCAACCCGGAACTTGCAGGCCAGTATTCCGGACCGGGACTGGTGTTCATCACCTTGCCCAACGTGTTCCAACAGGCTTTTTCCAGCGTACCTTTAGTGGGCGAAGTCGTGGCATTGCTGTTCTATTCCCTCCTGTCGCTGGCTGCCCTCACCTCACTGATGTCGCTCCACGAGGTCAGCACGGCATTCTTCCATGAGGAGCTGAAGATTTCCAGACGCTGGGGAGCTACGTTGGTCACCGCATTATGCGCACTGATAGGTGTGTTCTGCGCCCTATCCTATGGCGACAGCCGCGAATGGCTGGTCTTTGGCGGGCAGTCGATGTTCAATTGGTTCGACTTCCTCACAGGCCAGATATTCCTGCCAACGGGTGGGTTGCTCACCTGTCTGTTCCTGGGCTGGTATGTGCCAAAGCATATCGTAAAGGATGAGTTCACCAATGGCGGCACCCTGCGTGGCCGTTTCTTCGGCATCTATCTGTTCATGGTGCGCTATGTATGTCCTATCTGTATTGTGCTTATCTTCCTCCATCAGTTTGGTGTGATATAAGACATGAGACTCAGCGACCTGTTTTACCTGAACCGTCACGACCGCAGAATCCTTTTGGTGCTGCTCTCGATAGCAGCTGTGGCTTTCGGGTTGATGTGGCTTCCGGGCATGGAGAAAGAACCCGAACCTTCTGGGGAGTCTGGTTTCACTATAGATACTAGTGATACCAGTTATACTAGAACTAAAGACATCCACCAAGCCAGTTACTACGCCCAGCCAGAGCACCCCGCAGAACGCTTTGCCTTCGACCCCAATACTGCCGACAGTACACAACTGCTCCGGCTGGGCCTACAGCCTTGGCAGGTGAAGAATATCTATAAGTACAGGGCTAAGGGCGGCATCTACCGTAAAAAGGAGGACTTCGCACAGCTCTATGGACTCACGGTGAAACAATATCGGGAACTGGAGCCCTATATCCAAATCTCTGCCGACTATCTGCCTGCTTCGACGATTATCAAGGAGGAAAAGATTGTTTATCAGCGCGATACACTACGCTATCCAGTAAAAATTGCCGAAGGCGAGACCATTGACTTGAATATTAATGATACCTCTTTATATAAAAAAGTACCTGGAATAGGCAGTTATTATGCCCATCGTATTGCTGACTACGTCCAGCAGCTGGGAGGTTTCGTCAGCATAGATCAACTTGACGAGATAGAGGGTTTCCCGCAGGAAGCCAAGAAGTATTTTTCTGTGGGAACATCGCAAGTGCGCCAGTTAAATGTCAACCGTTTGTCGTTAACTGAACTGAAGCGTCATCCCTACATCAACTATTATCAGGCAAAGGCCATCACCGACTATCGCCGGCTGCACGGCCCCCTCCATTCTTTGGACGACCTGCGTCTTCTGCCAGAGTTCCCTGTAGAAGCTATCAAGCGACTGGAACCCTACGTCTGCTTCTAAGAAGACGTTTTTCCTGTTATTATTTGGAAGTTTCATTTATATTTCTTATCTTTGCCACCGAGTATGTTAGAAAGACAAGAATGTATAGACAGAATTTTGGCGAATGCTGACGAAATCATAGAAGATTTCGGTGTACGCTCGCTCCGCTTGTTTGGTTCTGTTGCGCGTAATGAGCAACACGAGACAAGCGATGTTGATGTTTTTGTCGATATGGATCCAGACCTCTTTCAGTTGATAGGCCTGAAGGAATACTTAGAAAACTTATTGGGGTGCGATGTTGATATTGTAAGAAAACATCGTAACAATAACGAGTTCTTGCTTAAACAAATAGAAAAAGATGGAATCGATATCATCAAGGAATCTGCCTCTCGTTTTGCATACGCTTAGCCAAATTGAACTGGCTATTGACAGGCTTCAAGAAAGAACGAAGAATATTCGTTCTGTAGATGATTTCCTATCTACACCAGGTGGAATGGAGAAACTTGATGCCGCGTGTATGGTGTTAATTGCGATAGGCGAATCCATCAAGAATCTGGATAAAGTTTCTGAAGGCAAACTCCTGCCTACTTATCCTACTATTCCTTGGAAAAAGGTGATGGGAATACGTGATATCATGGCTCATCATTATTTTGAGGTTGATGCTGACGTCGTTTTCGAAGTTATAAGTAAGGAACTGGAGCCTTTAAAGAAAGCAATTTCGTTTTTCAAAGAACAACTATTGGACTAAATATATTAAAACTCCGAATCGCTTCCGATTCGGAGTTTTTTTAATTTTTCCAATAAAACATTTTGGAAGTTTAGAAAATCTTTTTATCTTTGCAATCAAGTATCAGCGATGGACCTCAGTGGAGGTGGCTGGTATGATTTTAGTGGGTTAAACATTAGCGTTGGCTATTATTCAAAACGTTCAGAAACTTGCAGGTGAAAGAACATAGTGTTAGAATAGTGGTAACGCCTATTGCTATAGTGGGCGTTTTCCTGTTTTAATACTATAGGTTTCCTGCAAGTACCTTGAACGTTGGACGGGGATTCGTCCACTTCTTGTTTCTATATATGAGCAAGGTGCTTGCAGGGATATTTTGATTATTGGCTTGACGCATTAGTATAAATTGATAATATTAATGCTGACGATATGGCTAAATCGTTAATTGAGAAGCTGCCTCGTATAGTGAGTGAGGGCAGACGTGAAGCTGCACAGATACTGGAGCGGCTAAGTAGTGGTACGCAGATTGGTTTGCAAACTAATGAACTGGTGTTGCCAAGTAAAGATGTAAGCGGACTGTTCAAGGGCAGTACGCCGCAGATTCCCAATGCTTTTAATATGGCTGGGGGCGATGATGGTTGGATGAACCGCCTCATATATAGCGACAATCTTCTAGCTATGCAGGCGCTTATGAAGGAGGAAAAGATTGTTTATCAGCGCGATACACTACGCTATCCAGTAAAAATTGCCGAGGGTGAGACAGTCAACCTGAACATTAACGATACTGCTATATATAAAAAGGTGCCAGGCATTGGCAGCTATTATGCACGCAAGATAGCAGACTATGAACAGCAGCTGGGCGGTTTCGTCAGCACCGACCAGCTCAATGAGATAGAGAATTTCCCTCAGGAGGCCAAGAAATACTTCACCGCAGAGCCATCACAGGTGCGTAGGTTGAATGTCAACCGGTTGTCGTTGAACGAACTGAAGTGCCATCCATACATCAACTATTATCAGGCGAAAGCTATTGTTGACTATCGCAGGCTTCACGGTCCGCTAAAATCTTTAAACGACCTTCACCTGCTTCCCGATTTTCCTGATGATGCTATCAAACGCTTAGAGCCCTACGTCTGTTTTTAGAAGTTCCATTGACAGAACCCCTCCTTCCATATAGTTCACAGCCTCAGCCCAAAGAAGGTGCGGGCATGCCATTTGTTCTGATTGACCACTACGACATCGTCATCGAAGACGGAGTTGTTCATCACGAGGGTGGCACCGGCAAAGTAGCGGGGTGAGAAGTTATAGACAATGGCGGCACGCTCATTGAAAATCATGTTGAAGCGCATACGCTGGGCCTCCTTACGCTCACCGTTAACCGTCATTTTGTTGCGGTTATAAACCACAAAGGTGGGCAGCATAGAGAAGTGGAGAAGCCATCGTTTGCCGAGCACCCAGTTGTAGCCGTAACCGCCGCCGATGCCGATATGACCGACATCAATGCTAATGTCAGGGGCATCAGATTTCCTGACTTTCAGTTGGTCGGTGGTCTCAATAGTGCCACCCTGATAGCTAATGCCTGCCAACCAAGAGCCAGCCGAACGGTGCTGGATGTAACTCTGACTGAACGATGCAGGAAAGGAAAAGCGGCGGTAGTTGAAGGTATAATAGCCCGCCAGATTGATGACCTTCAGAGTGAGGTCGCCTGACTCCATTGTCTGTAGCCCACAATCATCACGGGTGATGTCGCCAGCCAGCGATTCCGACCGCTGATAGCTGAAATCGAGGCTCAGGCGGCTGCTGTAGTAGTTGAAATTGAACTCATAGTCCTTGTAGGCTCCGCTCATCTTGGCTGGATTGATGGCCACAGAGGCTGAAAGGCCACGATAGGAAACGTCGAAGCTCATCGTGGTCTTATGGCTCGTTTTAAGGTCTGCCTTGCAATAGATGTCGTTTACCGTTCCCTTCGCATGGAAGTCGTTTCCCGTTTGGTTCAGCTTTACCTTCAATGTCAATTTCCCCTCAGGACGAGCGACGTAGTTTGTGTCATAGGATGTCTTATAATATCTTGCCGTGAGCGTGCTATCTATGCGCATCCTAATTTGTCTATCAGTCTGTGCCCAAGTGATCGAGGGTAACAAAGTGAAGAGTAAAAAGAACAGAAGTCTCATAGGCGACAGGTGATTCCTATTTTAGTTTCAAACGTATTAGCATGTACCGTACTATTCTGATGCAGAACCTGGCTCTTGTCATAATAATAGTTGTAGTGCGTACGACGGCTATAATATGAACCAGAGAGGGTGAGAGACCACTGGCGGGCCAGGTGGAATTCCATCACAGGGTTCACCACAAGCAGTGCAGCATTACTATTGTCGCCTTGCACGTTCAGGTAATGCAGGTCGGCAGTACCGTCAGCATAAGGCTGCAAGTCCTTATTCTCATATCCCTTCCAGGTGTATAAGCGGAAGTACTTGGCATTGAGTACAAAGCGACCGAGTTTGCCAAAGTCAACCTGTGTCTTTGACTTGATGCTGAATCCACTGCCCATGTTATAGTCGCGCTCGATGACATTAAAATAGTCACTCTTAGTACCACCTAACAGTATGCCACTGAGGAAAACACGTTGTTCGAGTTTGGACATTCGGCCCGTATGTGGCAACGAGAGAATGAAGCCAGGACCAAAACCTGCCGCCTCGCTGATACGATAAGGCGTCAGCTCAGAGCCATTCTCAATGGGTTCGGCATCGTAGTAGTTAAAATGCTGGTATATACCAAACTCACCTGCCATATCCTGACCGTCGGCGATGGTCTTGTCAAGGATGGGCGTACTCCACAAACGGCCTACAATGTTCAAAGTATTAACGAAAGGCTGTCCACCTCCGAATGAGGAATTCATCTCTATGTCGAAGAAGTCGTAGGGCATGGAATGACGCTCACCATCGACAGTGTTTCCATAGGTCAGCGTCATGTTGACATAAGGAGCGTGGACACCACGGAACAGGGCACCATCGTCAGCCAGATAACGCCAACCAACGCTAAGCGATACGTCAACGGGTATCTTGCTATAGTCATGATAGCGATAGTGGTCGTGACGCACGCGCCATGCATCGCCACTAAAGATACGATGCAAGCCCTGAATGGGGTTGATGATGGCAGCAGCAGCTTCGCGCAGGAAACGACGGGTTCCCATATCGCGATCATCGAGGACGGTGAGGCTCAGACGATGGCTCATCTCACCAATAGCCATACCACCACAGCTGGTGGCAATCACATCGTTGATAGCTGGTGGCTCAGTCTCACCCAAGAACTCCCACATCAGCGAACCGCCAAGAGCGTATGCACCCGACTCCCAGAACGAGAGACCATTGGTGCGTGCGGCGTTGAAGTAGAGGTTGCCATGATAAGGATGGGCAAACAAGTTGGTAATGAAGAAATCATTATCCCACACCATGCCGTCGGTGAAGTTGCGCTTCAGGGTGCGTAGCGTGGTCTGGGCAAAGTCGGATTTCAGCGCATAACGGTCGAACAACTGCACACCCACATTGATGCCGGTAGCCTCGGCAGCGGCCTGCCAATAGCGTTTCTCTACAGGCAGTGCCATCGTGGAGTCAGCATAGACCACTGCTTTTCTCTTCGCCTCCCATGCACGCTTCCACGTATCATGCTGGTCACGCAGCTGTCGGAATGCCAATCCTAATTCCACCAACGGTCTGCTATGATAGCTCTCGTTATGGTTGTAATAGCGTGTCTCCTCCCATCCTACTGAAGCGAAAGCACCCAGCTTACGGCTTATCTGGTAGTCGGCATTCACACGGGCCTGCAAGGAATAAAGGCGCGCAGGCTTGTCGCTGCTGTTTTGCTCGAAAGTCTCCACATGATAGAGACCCAGATCAGCGCTCAGGCTCCATTTCGGCGACAGTTGATAGTACTGTCCCAAACGATAGAACAAGGCTCCTGAGAACTTAGAATCGAGACCCATATAGTGGGTACCAAAGCCGATAATATTGTAAGTACTCTTATTGCGATAGCGTAGAGCAATATTACTCTTGTTTGCTGAACCGCCAAAGAGCATCAGGTCAATATCGGTATTCGGGTTCACGTTCACCAAACCAATCTTATGCCCAATGGTGTCGTACGACAGGTTAACCAGACCCACCTGCCATCCACGTGGATGCCTGCTCACTACGTTGAATACACCCATCTGCACACCGTTCAGCGTGTCGGCATAGTTAATGGCACCCCATTGCCAGCCTCGCATCTCATCCAATGACACATTCAGGATGCCACTTAGCTGTAGACCACGATTCATACCGCGGGTGATATTGGTGACACCGCCAAGCTGCAGACCATTGAAAACACCGACCGATGTGTTTGAGACACCAGCAAACTGCACACCACGACCTCCATCTGGGGCTACAGACGAGATGATGCCTAACTGAAAGCCCTTAACTGAGTCCTGAGTGCTTACAACGCCCACAGGGAAATTCTGCGCCTTTATTTGTACACTCATGGCAGCCATCATAACGACTGCAGCCAGTAATACAACACGGTGGCTGAATATCTGTTTTAACTTGAGTAACTCTTCTTTCATAACAAGAGTGGTTGTAGTCACAAAATATAGTTTTATCGATTTGTTTGCAAAACTACAAAAAAAATCCGAACTTGCAATAGTACGAACAACATTATTGGAATTAAAAACAAGAAAGTGGCTGAAAATCAACCACTTTCTTTGCTTTCCGACTTTGTTCATGTCGGGATGAGGCGCCAACATGTATTGAGACTGAAATTTATCATTTTTGTTATACTTTTACATAAATTCCTGAATTACAAGAGAGATAGAAATTAATCAATATAAGCATAATGATAATTTGATATAAATCAATTTATAATATCACGCCAAAAACACGCCAAAAATTAAGTGTTAAAATCATAATTCTTTCCTCATTTTTTTATACTTTTGCACCGCAAACGCCAAAAGCATGCGGTGGAGTGGCTCTCTGCCAATTACGGCGCAAAGATAATGATATTGTACTAAACGACCAAATATATGGTCGCTTTTTACGGAAATTTAAAAATGTTAGGTCAAAATGGCTCAGATAGAATTAAGATTGTCGAGTAAGGTACAGAAGGAAACAAAAATGTGTGAGGTGCTTATACGTTTCTTTCAGGGAACAAAGTTCAACACACGGGCAAAGAGTGGTATCTTCATTTCTCCTGAATACTTTGAATACTATATCGACAGGGCAAAGACGGAGAAGAATGATGTCAAGGTGCCTGCTAATCTCGCTACTGTCACTCAGGAGAAGGCAGATAAGAACAACTATGTCCTCAGGCAGAGCGGACTGATAGTTATCAAGCAGCGTTTGGAAACGCCTGATGTAAAATACCATCGTGAGCAGGCTAACCGGCTTGATGAACTCAAGAAGACTATCATCGAAACCTATGAAAGCAATAGGGACGAAAATGTCACAAGCGAATGGCTTCAACTTGTCTGCGATAAGTTCGTTAACCCAGACAAGTTTATCGTTAGAGCAAAGGAACAGAAGTCTTTCTATGTGCTTGCTGAGGAGTATATCGCCAAGCGAAAGATCTCCTATGCCCATGCCAAGGTGTTTCGTGTCCTGATGCGTGAGGTGGCAAGGTTCGAGGGCTATCTTCGTGCAAAGGAGCCCGGTTACCAGAACTTCGTTTTCGACATCAACACCGTCACACGAAAGGACATCGAAAACTTCATCGAATATCTTCGTCATGAATACAGCCTGTCTCAGGAGAATCCTGATTTATATAAGCAGTTGCTGACGGAATATCCTGCCAGCGTCACGAAAGGCAACTGCAAGTTGGAGGATCGTGGTGAGAACACTGTCATCAAAGCCGCCAAGCGATTAAAGTCACTGTTCCTGTGGTTCTATGAGGAAGAGTATACCAGGAACAGACCGTTCGACGGCATCAATATCGGTACGGAGAAGGTGGGTACACCTTATTATATAACTATAGAGGAGAGAAATACCATAGCAGAGACAGATCTTGCTGCAGCTTATGATGCTATGTCGGAGGAAGACAGAAAGGGTATCAGCAAGATTCATCTTCCTGAATATGGCGTACAGAGGGACATCTTCATATTCCAATGTTTCATTGGTTGTCGTGTGGGCGACCTCCTGAATCTCACGCCAGGCAATATCGTTGATGGAATCCTGACTTATACCCCACACAAGACAAAGGACAATGGCAACCAGGCTGTTCAGGCTCGTGTGCCACTCCACCCTAAAGCCATGGAACTGGTGAAGAAGTATGAAGGCGTCAGCAAACAGGGTATGCTCTTCCCATTCATCAGCGCTCAGAAATATAACGACTCCATTAAGAAGGTCTTTAAAATGGCTGGTATAACCAGGAATGTTATCATCCGCAACGCCCGCACTGGAGAAAATGAACTGGTTCCCATTGATACCGTGGCATCGAGCCACCTTGCGCGACGCACATTCATCGGCAATGCTTATTTCAAAGTCAGCGATCCAAATCTGATTGGCAAGATGAGTGGCCACGTTGACGGAAGTAGGGCGTTCAAGCGATACCGTAACATCGAGGATGAAACCCTGAAGAGCGTTATTGACTTAATTGGCTAAAATTGCCCCAAAGGAATATAAAGTAGGATTATAATAAGGTAGGATTATAATAAAAAAACGCGCAAAAGTATATCATTTTAGACAAATTATTTGGATATTTGACAAAAAAGATATAATTTTGCAGCCAAAACAGAGAATTTATGACAGCGACAGAGGCGATATTGAACTATGCAACCATG
>Ga0310694_10000400_pt1 | contig 58307 bp, 33 predicted proteins | sample 174DNAGHGhighgp2_FD_203884 | JGI IMG/M metagenome (GOLD analysis project Ga0310694, IMG submission 203884) | Sheep rumen microbial communities from Palmerston North, Manawatu-Wanganui, New Zealand - 1742 DNA GHGhigh gp2 (v2) (version 2) | ecosystem: Host-associated > Mammals > Digestive system... | reverse complement strand
GATGGTCTCATCTACTGCCACACGTGCGTACCACTTGCCTTTAAAGGCATTGTCTCGTTTCTCTTGATAAAGTTTGTACTTCAGCATTGTTGTTTGTGTTAGTGTTGTTTGTTAATAATTAGGGGTGAGAGGTGAGGAGTGAGAGATTAGTCTTCTTGATTGAGGTTCGTGTTTGAGGTTTGTGATTGAGATTCCAGCAGCCGTGGCTATTCTCTCACCTCTCACCCCTCACCTCTCTTTCATGATGCAAAGTTACTTCTAAAATCCCCAACCACCAAAAATCGGGCTTCCAAAAGGTGTGAAAATCTGTTAAGAAAACAGTAATTTCATGTTAAAAAAGTAAAACGCAGTGTTTACGATGCGCAAAGAATATTTATACAATGCTTATACATAGTTTATGCAGTATGGAAAGATGGTTCAGGAAAAGACAGTATGAAGAGTCAACAATATCCGTACGAAGTCAACGTTCTTGGTAAAAAAGTCAACCGTCTCAGGGAAGGTCGTCAACTTTTCCAAAGCAAAGAGTCAACCTTTTCAGTATGGATAAGTAAATGTTAAAAAACAATGCTTCAAAAGAGTCAACCATATTCAGGAAAAGACAAAAAGTAACAAATATTTCATGTTTCATTGTTTCATTAAGTACCTTTCAATACTCCAAAGTATGGTATATATATAATTATATTAATATATTATTATAATAATATATTAATATAAAATTTTATTCCATATAATTAATCATTATTTCATCTCTACATTTACGATTTTCAATTCAATTTAATGGGAACCACCTTAATGAAACAATGAAACATGAAACTAATGATACAAAAAAGGGGTTCTCCACTGAGAACCCTGGGCGCACTTTCGTGCTATTAAATCTAATACTATGAAAAACCATCTTTAGGTGAAACGAACTTGTTTCGGGTGCAAAGGTACAACTTTTTGATTGTGCAAATTTTTTTCAATATTCATTGATAATTCTATTGTTTATTTTTTATAAATGGTAAGAAATTATTCTATTGTAGAGTAGTTACGGATTTTCTTCATCAAACAACAATTCTAAATCCAAGTGACCACAAAGCAACTGTAGTATTTCAATGTCGATTAATTCAGTACAAGCAATTACTTGCCCAAGCTGTTGTTTATCACTTAAAGAAAAGTGATTTGCTTCATCGAGAGCAATACTAAGATATTGATGAGCTTTCATGAGTTGACTATTAAACCATAGGACTTTATCATTTTGTTTCATCTTTTTCTCGCGAAGATAATCAAAAGGAATGGAGATTGTTTGAATATTTATATTTTTTGTGTTTTTCGCGCATTTATTAGCCTTTTCACATAATTACTAAATAAAAATCATTATCTTTGTATGCAAAAACAAGGTATTCGTTATGCAATTTGACGATTATATTTCAGATTTCTACCATTATATGGTAACGGAAGGCAGATTGGCTCAGAAGACAAGCCATGATTATATTTCTCGACTTAAATTCTTGGCAGCCAATTATGTAATTGACGAATCATTGACCGATGAGGTCGTGAAAGAAATATTAAGTGCAGAAGAAGAGAAGCGGAAGGTGCGTAATGTATATACTTCCCGTAAAGCCATTAGTGATTTTAGTGCTGGTTTGAATAAGTTTCTGGCATTTATTAATTCTGATTACTACAAACGTTTACATGATAGCATCATTAATGAGATTATTCAAATAGAAAAATCAGACACATTACAAGAAACAGAAAAGAAATCGCTCGTCCTTTCAAAAATAGGCCAAGGTCGTTTTCGAAATGACTTGATAAAGTATTGGGGATGTTGTTCCGTCACTGGTTTTTCTTCAACGTGGATGCTTGTAGCATCTCATATTAAACCTTGGCGAGATTCCAATAATAGTGAACGTCTTAATGTTTACAATGGATTGCTATTGTTGCCAAATTTGGATAAGTTGTTTGATAAGGGATATATTTCTTTTAACCTTTCTGGTCATGTGATTTACTCAAATCTTTTAAGCAAAGATGATAGGAGGATTTTGTTTTTGCAAGATGACATGAAATTATTGCGGGTAGAAGCGCATCACATTCCGTTTTTAAAGTATCATAATGAAAATTGTTTGTTATAATTAAATTATTTTGATTAAGGTGACGAAAATAATCATTATAAATTGTTAATTCTATAACATTTCCTTCCCATTCTTGCAATAAGGATGGGATTTTTATATACCTTTGCCTCTGTAATCTTAAAACCAATATTATGAACGTCACCCCATGGATTCAAAGAAAGTAATGAAGGAACTGGTCACAATTTGTGACCAGTCCAAAGAGGTAGTCGCAAATTGCGACCACCTTGAGAAGGACAAGCCATCTCTTAGTCAACATGATATTGAAAAACTTATCATTACGGTCAGAGGCGAACAGGTACTTATAGACCAGGATATTGCGCAGTTGTATGGTGTTACGACAAAGCGTCTTAATGAGCAAGCTAAACGAAACTCTGCCAGATTCCCGAGCAACTTTCGTTTTGAACTGACAAAAGAAGAGCGCGACGAGGTGGTTGCAAATTGTGACCACCTCCAATCCTTGAAATTTCGCCCCACATTGCCCTTTGCCTTTACAGAACAAGGTATTGGGCAGCTTTCATCTGTAGTGCATAGCCAGAAAGCAATAGAAAGAAGCATTGTCATTATGAATGCTTTCGTGGCTATGCGACGATTCATCGTTCAGAATGCAGGTGTTCTGATGCGTATCGCCCATCTTGAGCGACACCAGATAGAGACGGATGAGAAAATTGACAAGATTCTCGACAAGATGGAGGAACGTTCGCCCAAGCTATTGCCTGAACAGATTTTCCAATCAGGGTGCGTGTGGGATGCTTGGTCGTATGTGTCAGACTTGGTGAGAAGTGCCAAGCAGCGCATAGTGTTAATCGATAATTTCGTGGACGACCGTGTGTTGTCGATGTTGGATAAACGTGCCGAAGGCGTGACAGCCACGATTTATAGCCGCTATAATGAGCAGTTCATGACAGACTTGAAAAAGCATAACGAGCAGTATCCTGCCATAGATTTTGTGCAACTGCCCCATAAGAATCATGACAGGTTCCTAATCATCGACGGCAAAGTGTACTTCATGGGAGCCAGCCTTAAGGATATAGGCGCAGGCTTTTGCGCGGTAGCAGAGATGCAGATGGCACCTGAGAAGGTATTGGAATTATTGAAATAGAAAAAGTAAGACTTTACACACGGATAGTCTAATCATAAAAAAGCATAAATGAATAATAATTATCCCCATTCTTGCAATAAGGATGGGAATTTTTTATACCTTTGCAGACCCACTTGAAAATAAGGGGGAATCTTAATCTAATAATATGATTAATGAATAGTAAAGATAATAATTCAAACATTAACAACATCTACATCGTGGGTATGAGCCACGGGGATGTGAGCGAAAAGGTGAAAGCCCTTTTTTCAGAGACCGACGACACAAACCTAAACGCAACAAGCAAGTTGGGCGATACGTTTAAGAGCAACATGGTTTATTTGCTGCCAGAAGAAGACAATCCCTTCGACCCCCATGCGGTAGCCGTATATTTGGAGAGCCAAGAACGATTGGGGTATGTTTGCCGTTGTCATGCTCCCATCGTGCAAAAACACATCAAGAGTAAGGGAGTGGGCTGCATTTCCGCACATTTGACTAATTATAACAAGACCGCCAAATTAATTAGTTGTCAGACCGAAGACATTGAGATAGACGAAAAGCCAAGCCATTCAGAAGACACCGACGAAGAATGGTACATGAACATTCCCGTTATGCGCAGAAGTGCCGATGAATTGAAATTAGACACGGTGCGTAATATATTATATTGTGCTTTGCAAGAAAAACATGATTGGAATGACTATCTTCAAAATCATATACAAACATACGAGCGTTTGATGTGGTTGGATTTGTCGAAAGAGGCAAGCGTTTTAAACATGAACATCTTCTTTCTCATGTTAAATTCGCCCATTCAGGAAGTACGCGACGCAAGCCAAAGGATTTTCAGGTATTCCACCGATATTGGAGGCGAAGAGTGTTGTGAACGATGGAATTTGTGGCTTCAATCCATGTTTGAAAGCAAAGACGTGAAAGCTATTACGGAGAAACTAAAAGTTCAAGAGAAGTCTTTAGGAGATATTGAGTATTCTTTGCGCAAACTTTCTCGCGACTTGTTTACGGAATATGTGCAAAATTCAAGTGATTTCTCCAAACGCCTATATTATAAAAATATCCCCAACAAGAAATATAGGCGAATATTGACTCTTTTAGCCGTTAGACATAATTACTTTCTTCAAGAAGATATAAATAAGCCACAAGAAGAAAACGCCACGTTAATTCACGAAGAACTGAACAACGAGATAGAAAGCACTTTCCGCTTTCCGTCTGAGTTTACGAAAGAACAGGTGAGTAAAATGGTGAATAAGTTCTATCTTGGGCAATCCGTAAACTTGGCACTTATCGAAATAGTCTTGTTTGACCACGGGCAACTGAAAAAGAGAAACAACCATACTTCTTTTATTCGCACATTGATAACATGGGGATTGTTGCCAAATGAAATTGACATCAAGAAAGCGGCAAGGTGTATGGCTGCCAAGATTAAATCACCCTTCCCCGTAAACGGATATATGGCTTGGGATAGTGCTTTTCTGAATGATAAGCAGATGTGTATGAATATGGCAAAGTGTCTTCCTTCGTCGATGAAATACATCAGATAATTGCAATTTTCACTCACTCTTAAACTCATTCTACTCACCCTAAAAACTCATTCTCGCTCATTCCACTCATTCCGCTCACCCTCTACTGAGGATGGGCGGTTTTTTTGTATGTTTTCATTTGCCTACCCTTTTTCCATTGTCTAACTTTGCAATGCTTTCGGAAACTAAGGCGCCAAATCCGAGAGGCATTTAGTATTAATTTAAAACAATAAAACTACAATGGAAAAAATAGTTAGAATCGTTGAGCAAAAGGCTCATGTTGCTCGCCAATACACGGCGCAGGATGGAACGCAAAAGACGTTTCACTCGATGGGGTTCATCCTCACAGATGGCATTGACGAGTTTTATGCTGAAATGACTGGAGACATGGCACGGGATTGCCAACCGTATGACCCAAACACGCTTCACGCGATGCAAGGGTACATCAAGCAACGTTCGTTTGAGGACAAGAACGGAGTGAAGAGATACGAGAACCAAATTTATATCACAAAACTAATCTAAGGAGGAAAGACAATGACTATAAAGATTCAAATTGCAGATAGTGTTTACAAGGCTTTGTTGGCTGGTAGCAACCGCATTCAGGGGAGTATCGGACTGGTGAACCCATCGGAGGGTAATTTCAACGAACATCGCAAGAACGCAGACAAGCGCACGAGGCGATTCATTAAGTTGGCACACGGACGGGCAAGCGTGACCGAGGAAAGGGTTAGCCTTACATTGAGGATTGACCGCAAGGAAACAGACGTAGTGCCGTATGAGGTGATAGACTCTGAGAGTTGCCAAGCATCGGATTTCGTTTACGCTAATTGCTAATTGAACTTTGTTCGATTATCGGCTGCACCTCGGCAATTGAAGCAAGCTTCATTGCACTCGGTTTGCACGATAATTGTGAATTATTAATTATGAATTAACAACTATGGCATTTGGAATAGCATTATCAGTTAGGAGCAGGGTGCGTGAGTGTACCCTTGCTCTTTTCAACCAAGTGGTTGACTCTGAGCAGACGGCTCGCGTGTGTGCGGAGATTGAGGACGCATTGGAGAAGGTGAGACGTGGCGAAATGAAACGGGAGGAATTTGAGACGTACAAGCAGGAGCAGAAGAAGCGTTTGGCGATATTTACGCCTCATGCGACATTCCCCAAAGGCAGACGTGTGAATGAGGATGCCGTGCCAAGCGGATTGAGCATGTACGACATTGATCATATACCAGACCCAAGAGGATATTTCCAAACGATGATTAATGATCGTGTAGGCGAATTGGGTATTGTGTTGGCTCATGTCACGCCATCAATGGAAGGTCTCAGGTTGTTCTTCGTAGTGCCAGATGGCATGAACTTGGAAGAGGCTCAACGATGGATGTCTGGGCAATTGGGCGATGAACATTATGATGGATGCGTGAAAGACATGGCTCGTTGCTCGTTCGTGGTGCCAAGGGAATACATTCTTTATTTGGATGAAGAAGAGCTGTTCAGCCTCACCCCCTGCCCCTCTCCAAGGGGAGAGGGGAGTAGTAACTCTCAAAAACTGAGTTTGCAAAATGAGGAACAACGACAGCAAGACATTTCACTCCCCTCTCCTGTCGGAGAGGGGTCGGGGGTGAGGCTGTTTAAGGATATTCCTTATTCCGACATTATTGCTGAATGGTGGAGACGTAACGGAGGCGAACCGTCGGAAGGTGAGCGTAATGTGAAGTTGCACAAATTAGCGGTGAATCTTCGGGCTATTTGTGACAACAAGAAAGATTTGCTTTTGGCGATTATGCCAAAATGTGGATTGTCGGAAACGGAATTGAAATCAATCATTGATTCTGCTTGTAAGGAGAATCCCAAAGGAGTTTCAAAGATGATGAAATCCATCATTGAGGAACTGGAGAATAGAAAGGATTTTGACGAGGAAACGGAAGACGACGAGGATAGCGACAACACAAATAAATTGCCAATTAGCTTGAAGCGCAATTTGCCGATTGGCTTGAAAGAATCGTTGGTTGGCGTTCCAAAGAATATGCAAATGCCTGTATTGTGTGCGGTTATGCCTATAGCTGCCACGTATGCTGATTTGGTGAGTGTAAGGTATTGTGACGGGATTGAACAGAAACTTGGCTTAATGTCAATCATCCTTGGCGACCAAGCAAGCGGTAAGAGTGTTTGTAAAAATGCCGTGGATATTTGGAAGCGACAATTAGACGAAGACGATGCTTTGGCTCGTAAACGTGAAGAGGAATGGAAGGAAAGAAAGAAGAATCGTAAGGCAAACGAGAAAGCACCCGAAGACCCGAAGGTGTTAATCAGAGTATTGCCTGTTACGGTTTCATGTTCTACTCTTTTGAAGCGATTCAAGAATTCTTGTGACCATACGCTTTATTCATTCGGTGAGGAATTAGACACGTTGAGGAAAACAAACGGTGCTGGCAGTTGGTCTTCCAAATATGACATCTATCGTCTTTCTTTCGACCGTGGTGAATGGGGACAAGATTACAATTCAGACCAAGCGGAAAGCGGTGTTGTAAGAGTGGCTTACAATTGGACGATGCTCGGCACGTATGGCGCTATGCGGAAATGCTTCAAGGCTGACAATATCGAGAATGGTCTTTCAAGTCGTATTCTCGTTGCTGAAATGCCCGATTCAAGTTTTGCGAAGATGCCGAAATATGGAAAGCGGTCTTTGGAAGATGAAGCGAAGATTCAGGAAGCCGTTAATGTTCTCAGAAGGTCAAACGGCTTGATAGACACTCCACGTCTGAGAAAGGCAATTGGTGATTGGGTAGAGGAAAAGCGCGTAGAATCTGCCAAGGATATTGACCGTGTGAAAGACACCTACCGCAAACGTGCAGCCGTTATTGGCTTTAGATGTGGCGTGATTTTCCATCTTCTAAGTGGTAAGGCGAAAGAAACGCAAGCATGTGTTGATTTTGCGCTGATGATGGCTGAGTATTGTTTGAATCTTCAAGTCAAGACATTTGGAGAGGCATTGAAAAACCAGTTCGTAGTAGCAAAAGATATTTATACAAGAAGTAGTGTAAATAGTTACGTTTTCGACCAATTATCGCCAGTTTTTTCGTATGACGATTTGCGAGGATTGAAAAGAGGAGAATGTGGAGATACAGGCACTCGTGTCATTATTTCTCGTTGGCTTCGTGATGGTTGGATTAAGAAAATAGGAAAGAGGCGTTGGCAAAAGATAGAAAATAAAATGTAACAAATATTTCATGTTTCATTGTTTCAATAAGGTGGTTAAGTAATAATTCACAATTAATATGGAATTTGTATTAGAAAGAATAGCAAAGAAAAGCAATTATACGATAGGTAGGTTATCCATCAAGGAAGAAGTAGTTGACGAATATTCTACGGGTGAGAAGTTGACCTATCTGTGTGATACCTTAGAACCTAAATGGCGAGATTACGCACATGGAGATAATAAAATAAAGGGTAAGAGTGCCATTCCCGAAGAGCGTTATCCCATAGTAATAACCTATTCGCCTACGTTTAAGAAATGGCTGCCCTTGTTGTTGGGTGTTCCCAACTTTAGCGGTATTCGCATCCACCAAGGCAATACGGTGAAAGATACGCTCGGCTGCATCCTCGTGGGAGAAAACAAGCAAGTGGGCAAGGTTTTTAATTCACGCAAATACGTTGACTTGGTGAAAGCAAAGATTGTAGAAGCCAAGGATAAGGGCGAAGGAGTGTGGATAGAGATTAGATGAATGAAGCCAGCCATACAATCTGCCTATCGGTAGCTGTATGGCTGGCTGCTGTTAGAAGATCTTTCAATCCTTAATCGTGAATTATTTCTGGATGAATTTCTTTCCGTTCATGATGTAAATGCCCTTCGTTGGTTGTGTGACCTTACGCCCTGTTAGGTCGTAAATAGTATTGCTATTCTTGTCGCTAACAATCTTTCCGATACCGCTGTAGGTGGTCTCGTCAACGAATTTCACGAGATAGATGTAGTACCAACCTTTGTTGACTAAACAAACCTTGGTGTCGATGGTTTCTCCAGGAGCGAAGTCCTTGCCTAAGTTGGCGATAGTCATTTCCGCAATGTTGTCCTTAGAAATATCTGGGTCAACGTCGAAGCTCAACACGCCATTTTCCATGTCACTTATTCCGTTTTCGTCGATGGCTCCACCATCTTGTCCGATAGAAACGATGTCTTCCGTAAGAGAACCATCCTCGTTGAGCAACTTGAGATTATTTTGCAATAAGAAGTCATTGAAGTTGTCCACCAGCAGTTTGTCTATGGCATTGCTCATGTTGAACTGCACTTGTTTCTCCTGTCCGTTGGTGGGGATAGGCAGCAACACCTCTTCTGTGCCCACGGTGCGTTCCTCCTCGGAAGCGTCGGCATCATTGCAAGACAACTCGATGTTCCTGAAATAATACGTGTTGTCAGCATCCTTGAAGACATTCAGGTTGAAGGCTACGGTAGAACCGCCGTTTTGGTCACTTGTCACATCTTGTTCAAACTCCCATCTCTGCCATTCTTCCGTCAACGACAGGTTGCCAAACAACTGATAGAACAGGTAGTCGCCTGGTCCTTTGTGGATTTGTGTCTCAATGTCGGTAGGATGTTCGGCGCGAGCCTCGATGACAAATCTGATTTTCTGTCCGGCACGGAACACGTGAGGACCGGTGATGAAGAACTGGCTCTGCCAGTTGGTGAGTTCTACGCTGTCACCGACATGCACCCCCTGGTTAAGATTGCCTTCACGGATTACGTACATCGGGGTGGTGCTGGTCACCTTTCCCTCCTCGTCCTTGTTCTCCTGATAGTAGGTGGCTGCAACCGACTTCACTTCGAGTGCTGGCTGGCCGTCTAAGGGGTCATTTACTAAACGCGCAGGAAGGTCGATACCTTCCACGCCATCACGACCAGTGAAGGTTGTAAATGTACCATTAGAGAATTGATACGAGTCGTTTGAGTCAATGCCCTTACGAATCATATCAAACCAGCCAGTCAGCTCATGGGGATCCTCAGCCTTTCTCACTTCCAGTTTCACGTCGTCGAAGTAGTAGTTGTTTGCTTCCTTCAAGACATAGAGATTGAATGCCACGGTGTGCATCTCCTTCTTGTCTTCCGATTCCTTTGTCTTTCCGTCACCGTAGGCTTGGTTGGCGCTGATGATGGTTTCTTTCACCACCGTCTGCCACTCAGTGGTGAATCCCACGTTCCCATACATATTCCAAAAGTTATAGTCGCCAGGGGTGTTGTGCGCCTGTGTCTCCGAGTCAGCCGCCTTGTCGGCACGGATGCGCATGGTGAGTCGCAACTCGTCCCCTTCCTCGATGATGGTAGAGGGGATGGTGACGAAGAACTGGAAAGTCCAACTGTCGAGAGATGCTTCATCTTCAAAGAGGTTGCGTGAAGATACTACACCCACGTGGTTTCCCGGTTGTGTAGGGTCTTCGATGATACGGATGGGTCCTTGGGCGATATCTTCATCCACCCAATCATGTGACCAGAAGCACGATGTGTCATCACTTTCAAAGTCACCGTTCACTACATAGTTAGTCCATTGTTTTTGAGCAAATGCGCTGATGCTCAATAGCAGAATGCTGCTTAACAGAGTAAAGAATTTTTTCATAATGAATAGGTTTTAAAATAGATGATATGCTTTGTTTGCAAATATAGACATTAAATTATTTCGTCATTTTATCATTTGTTTCACATAATTTATCTCGTGCAACATCATGCAAAAATACCATTTGCCTGTGCTGGATTTTTCTTATATTTGCACGAAAATTAAATCTTTACTCAATCCATTATTTATGAAAAAATCAATCACTCTGTTCGTACTATTATCCTTGTGTGCGCTTGCGTCGCTCGCCCAGAAGAACCAAACCGTTGTGTTCGACAGTTATGAATGGGACTTTGGCACGATAGAAGCCGTTGAAGGAACCGTATGCCACACCTTTATTATATATAATAAGGCAAAGACACCAGTGCGGATTGTCAGGTCTATCCCCACCTGTGAATGTATCCGCGCCCATTATTCCGACAAGTCCATCAAGGCAGGCGATTCGGGTAGGGTGATGGTGTCTTTCTCACCCAAGGACTCACACGGCAAGACGTTTAGAAGTGTAGAACTGATAGGCGACAACGGACAGACGTTGGGAGCCTTATCCATCAAGGCAACGGTGGTGGAAGGCAATGCCTCTGCCCACCATCGCTATCCTTTCCAGAATCCCGACCTCACCAATGAGGAGCGTGTGGAAAACCTCATCTCGTTGCTCACCCCAGAAGAGAAGGTAGGACTGATGATGAATAAGTCGGTCTCTGTAGATAGATTGGGCATTCCCTCGTATAACTGGTGGAGCGAAGCCTGTCATGGTGTGAGGCAAGACGGATATACCGTCTTTCCGCAACCCATCGGCTTGGCGGCGGCATTCAACTCACAACAGGTGTACGACATCTTTTCAGCCGTTTCTGATGAGGCAAGAGCCAATTGGAACCGTTCAGACCATGACATCTTCAACGTGCCAATGGGAGTAACCTATTATCCAGGCAATCCCGAACTGTCGTTCTGGTGTCCGAACGTCAACATCTTCCGTGACCCACGGTGGGGGCGCGGACAGGAGACGTGTGGTGAAGACCCCTATCTGAATGCCGTGTTAGGCGTGCAGACCGTTCTCGGTATGCAAGGCAATGATGACAAGTATTACAAGACCCACGCCTGCGCCAAGCACTACGCCGTACATAGCGGACCAGAGCCCTTGCGCCATACGTATAACGCGTCGGTGTCTATGCGCGACCTATGGGAAACCTATCTCCCCGCATTCAAGGCACTCGTGAAGAAGGGAAACGTGCGAGAGGTGATGTGTGCATACAATCGTTACGAAGGAAAACCCTGTTGCACGAGCGACCGCCTGTTGGTTGATATCCTCAGAAGGAAATGGGGATATGATGGATTGGTGGTGACCGATTGCGACGCTATCAATAATTTCTACAACAAGGGTCAGCACGAGACCCATCCCAATCCGTTGGCAGCCTCCGTTGATGCGGTGCTCAACGGTACCGACCTGGAATGTGGAAAGGTGTTTATGGTTCTTACCGAGGCATTGGAGAAAGGACTGATACAAGAAGAAACCCTCGACGGCCATCTGAGAAGAACGCTGATGGGACGTTTCGAGTTGGGAATGTTCGACCCAGCCGACCGTTTGCCGTGGGCACATCTGGCTCCACAGGTAATCAGTAGTGAGGAAAACAATCTCTTGGCAACGCAAGCGGCACGAGAGTCGATGGTGTTGTTGAAGAACAATGGCGTCTTGCCATTGTCGAAAGACATAAGAACGATAGCCGTGGTTGGTCCCAATGCGAACGATGCGGCAATGCTCAATGGCAACTACGGCGGTACGCCCACGAAAAACCACACCCATTCGTTGCTCGATGGTATCAAGGCGGCTTTGCCCGATGCCCATGTCATTTATAGAAAGGCTTGCGAACTCACCGACGAGTATTCCACGATTCATCATTTGCACGATTTCAACGATGGAAAGGGCATTTTTGTGGAGCTATATAATAATAAGGATCTGATGGGTGAGCCAGCCAAGACAGGTTATTACAATGAGCTGATCTTCTCCACCTTTGGCGCATGGGGCTTTGCCGATGGAATCAACAACGATTCTTTGTCGCTTCGCGCATCGGGTAAATACACGGCAACCTTCACGGGTGAGTTGAAGTATTTCGTCAATACCGATAATGGCTACACGCTGAAAGTGAACGGTGAGGTGATAGAGAATGCCGAGCCATCGAGGGGGAGGAGAGGCTTCCGCCGTGGCGTGGAATACAAGACGCTCAACGTGGTCAGGGGCAACACCTACGAAATCGTGATGGAATATAAGCGTGGGAATGGACAATTCGCCATGTTCAGAGCAGATGTGTGCGAGAGGAAGTTGGTGGATTATACCGATTTGGCAAATGAAGTGAAGCAAGCAGATGCCATCATCGTGATTGGCGGCATTTCGGCACAGTTGGAAGGAGAGGGTGGCGACAAGGCATCTATCGAGTTGCCCAACGTGCAACAACGTCTTGTGAGAGCCATGCACGCTACGGGCAAACCAGTGGTCTTCGTCAACTGTTCTGGTTCAGCCATTGCCTTTGGAAGCATAGAAGACCAATACGACGCACTCGTACAAGCATGGTATGCAGGACAGGGAGGAGCGAAAGCCCTTGCCGACGTGCTCTTTGACGATTACAATCCCAGTGGGAAGTTGCCCGTCACCTTCTATACGAGCAACGACGACCTACCCGACTTCCTCGACTACAGCATGGAGAACCGCACGTATCGCTATTTCCGTGGCAATGCCATCTATCCCTTTGGCTATGGCTTGTCTTACACCCAGTTTGCTTACGGCAAGGGAAAGTTGTCTAAGTCTTCCATGAAGGTTGACGGAAAGGTGACCGTCACCATTCCCGTTACCAACACAGGGCAGCGCGACGGAGCAGAAATCGTACAGGTGTATGTGAAATCGCTCGACAATCCCGATGCGCCCATCAAGTCGCTCAAGGGATTCCAGAAGTTGCAATTGGCAAAGGGCGAAACGCAAAAAGTCAAGATCACCCTTGACGGAGAAGCGTTTGAGTATTATGACCCGTCGATAGACGAGCTTGCTCCACGCAAGGGACGTTACCAAATCCTCTATGGCAGTTCTTCATTGGATAAGGACTTGAAGGCTTTAGATTTTGAAGTGAAGTAAAGTAATGTCTTAACTCCTGAAAATATAGTAAATCTACCAACTTGTTTTTATTTGAGATAGATTTTTTGCATCTATTACACAAACAAAATTCTATGATACATCAAATAAAGTCAAATATAAAAAAGGTTTCTATCTTTGCAGCCGTAAACGTCTAAATTACAATCATGTTTAATAACTTAAAACTTTCAAAAATGGAAAAAAGTTACAAATTGTTTCTCGCTTTATTGTTCTGCTTTTGCGGAGCGATGAACGTGAATGCGGAAGAACGCTATCCGCTGACAACTGACATGTTCTTTGCATGGGACGGTTGGGGTGCTGATGCCCAAAAGACCGGACCGGCAGAATGTTCTTTTGTGCTTAATGAATCAACGGGGCAACCATACGGTGATTCACAAGTAATCAACTATGCTGACCTGTCTCTTTATTCAAAGTTGATTGTTACTTGTACAGAGGGAACACCACGTTTCCTTTTCAATCGTGACATGGATGAAGGACAGTGGAACGAAAACGAAGCTGAGTCTCACTTGATAGACAACACCAAGAATGGTTGGTCTGCCAGGTATTTCTCTCAGGATGGACAGACGTACGTAGTCGATCTCAAGCTCATGGTGAAGGAAAAGGGTTTTGCTCACTTACATGCCATCAAGGGTGCCAACTGGGCAAACGTGACCGTTACCAGCTTGGAACTGACACGCGAAGGCAAGGCACAGGTGGTAGGTTGGACAGACCTTATTACCAATGGTGACCTTGAAGGTGACGACGTAAGCTGCTTCTATTCTAAGGAAGCTGCCGGTTCTCCCTTCCCATCAGTCATTACCGATGGCGTAGGTGTTGACGGTAGCCGTGGTATTCAGGTTCATTCTGCTGCCGGAGCCGCTCAAGACTGGGATGCTCAGTTCTGGATCAACTTACCCGAAACACTTCCAGAAGGAACCAAGTATCGTATCTCATTCGCTTATCGCGCAAGCATGGACGGTTCTGCTGACACACAGGCTCACCGTGACCCCAGTGACTATATTCACTACGAGATGATTGGTTCTCCTAATTTCACCACCGAGTGGCAGGTTTACAACTATGAAGGTACAATCACCGCTCAGCAATCTGGTGAAAACACAATGCACTCTATCGCCTTCAACCTCTCTAAGGACAGGGCTAACGACATCGACTTCTTCTTCGATAACATCAAGTTTGAAGTTTATAAGTATGGTACCGTAGCAGAGTTTAGCGAAGACGTGATTGAACTCGACTTTGGTTTTGAAACCAACGTTGGCGAATTGGTTAAGGCTACAGGTAAGAGACGTTTGATGTATCCTACCAGTTGTGTAAGAGTATTGGTAAACGGCGAAGAGAAGTCTATTACCTCTGTTGAGGGCTTTGCAGACGGTCGTTTCTACGTGTTCATGGATGAAGGCTTGAACGAGGACGACGTTGTTGAATTGGCATTCATCAACCCAAGCGACCCAGCATTCCACCTTACTTATCTGTCTGGACCTGGTGGCGACGTTCCTAACTTCTCAGGCGAGGTGACCAACAACTACGAAATTCAGTTCCATCCCAGTGATGATGTGTACCCATATCAATATCTTACTCCAGTCATCGTGGAGGCTGACCCAGAGGATGGCTCATTCAACTTGCCCAACAGCATCAAGGAATTTAAGGTGACATTCGACAAGCCCGTAGATTGCGCAGCTGTAGAGGCTACCTTGAACAACATCAAGTTGGAAGTTTCTCCTGCTGATGGATTTGCAGAGCAACTCGTACTCACACGTCCTGGTTCAGAGGACTTGGCTACTGATGCTTACGAACTCAGAATAACGAAGATTTATCCAGAATTGCGCTTGGATGACTCTATTTATGGTGATTCAATCTATACCATCAATGTAGGTAAGGTGAATGCAGATCCTACAGACGTACCTGCCGACCTTCTTCCCGACTATTTCGCTACCGCTAATGCCGGTACTATCCCAGAGGGTTGGTTCGTGAAGTTCGGACAAGAAGATCGTCCTTCTCTCTCTTCTCAAGGCAGTGGTTCTCGTATGTTCGACTTTGCCGCTGGTGGCGACTTCACCAAGGGTCTCTACTTCCGTGAGGGTTATGCAGAGTATGGTTCTACCGAAGGTTATCCTCTCACCTTAGAGGCTGGCAAGCGTTACACATTCAGCTTCACTACAGCCATGTGGAAAGACAATGGTACCAAGACACGCTTCGAGATCATCAACCCTGCCGGCGAAGTGGTATTCGTACAGGTGGTTAACAATACTCCTAACGTGAATGGTGGAACAGGTGCCGTAAACGGTGCTGCCAAGCATTCATTCAAGTATTCTCCAGAAGAGGCTGGCAACTATATCATCCGCTTCACTTCATCAGGTGATGAGACCAGTGATCCCGCTTACATGGAAATCATTCTCGCTAACCCACAAGTGAAATATGTTCCTAACGTGGCTGGTGTGGAAGAGACTCAACTCTTGAACAATGCTTTGGCAAATGCTAAGAGCACCCGTGACGGTAATACCGGTGAGCGTTATGCTGGTCCTGCTTTCAGTGCTTTGGATGAGGCTATTAAGAAGTATGAGGCTGAGGCTCCTAACTATACGGCTCCTTCTGCTTACAAGAATGCCGCTGCCGCTCTCGATGCTGCTACTCAGGCAATGAAAGACCACCGCTCTCTCTGCGACGCTTACGATCCTCTGCCACAACAGGCTCAAGACATCATCGATGCTAACGCTGGCAAGAAGTTTGCCAATACTTCTCTCTACGCTGATTTGATTAATCTCGTTGACAAGTATGCTACCAAGACCACGGAAACGGTTTATGACCCAGATACAGAAACTGAGAAGGAAGTGGTAATCCTCGTGATCAAGCAACTCACCGACGATAACGAGTTGAAGGCTGCTACCGACGAGTTGAAGTATGCTGTCAACACGGCAAGCTTGCTCTTCACCGAAGGTGAGTCTAAGACTTCTGACACAGGTTACAAGGTATTGCTCGAACGTATCCGCTTGGGTGTTGAGGCATTGAAGAGACTTGGCGTTGATGAGTCTGATCCTCTGATTATCGAGGCTAACAATACGCTGACCGATGATGACGAAGTAGCTGACAAGATCAAGAACCGCATCAAGGTAGAGATGTACGGCAAACTGAAGGATCCTGCAAACACCGTATTTGCTGAGAAGGAAGACGAAATGACGGGTGAGATGTATTCTGATACATACGACATGACCGTATTCGTGAAGAATCCTAATATCTACAAGCAACAGGATAATACGAACTTCACTCCTGAGAACGTTCCTGGTTGGACGGTTCCTGAAGGATATGCAACTCCTGGACTGAGCGTAGGATGGGGACAACCAAGAGGTACCAACGAAATCGCTGAGGATTGTATGTTCCAGACTTGGGGAAGCAGCTATAGGGTTGAACAAACCATTACCGACCTGCCCGCTGGTGTTTACACCATTAAGATTGGATTTGGTGAGCGTATGAATGAAGACGAGGCTAACATGGTGGATAGCTATATCTACGCTAAGACCTCTGAGACTCCTGAAGGTGAAAATGGTCAGACAGCTGACGTTCCTGGAATCGGTCAGTCGTTCCCATACGCCAATACCGTGATTGAAAACGTGGTTGTTACTGATGGTATCTTGACAATCGGCGCAAACGGTGGTCCTTCTTCTCACACCTTCTTCAATGACGTGCGTGTATTGATGGCTGGTGCTGTTCCTAACTTCGATTATATCAGTGCTTACAATGAGGCAATCACCTCTATTGATGATGCCGTGGCTCGTCCCGCTTCTGTTCGCGCTATCGAACTCTTCGACTTGAATGGTCGTCGTATTCAGAAAGCTGGCAAGGGTGTGGTTATCATGAGAAAGCACATGAGTGATGGATCTGTTGTTACTGAAAAAGTGGTTAAAAGATAATTTTCGGTAAATGTTTGTGTTAAGACTATTGGTGGGTGTCCACCTGCCAATAGTCTAAATCGAGAATCTTCAATAAATGGACAAGTGCAAATGCGAAAGCATTTCCTTGAAAGTTTTTTGAAGATTCTCTTTGTGTTTAGAGAAAGAGGGGTGAGAGGTGAGGGGTGAGAGATATGTTTTAGAAGCAAGAGGTAAGAAGCAGGAAGCAAGAGAATAGAGAAAGAGAGGTGAGAGGTGAGGGAAAATTATCTGCATGAAAAAGTAAATTCTACGTAATGCTCGTTTTATTTCTTGAAATTTTTATCTATATTTGCAGCAAATTCCATGAAATAATGCCATTCATTCATGAGCAAGGGCACATTACATTTGACGACTATCATAAAAACCATCCTTTTCCATTTGGCAATATGGGGAATGATGTTGCCCGTTTATGCACAAGGAAATTTTGGCAGTCTGACCGTTGAAGACGGATTGTCTGACGGAACCGTTCAATCGATCTTTCGCGACCGCCAGGGATATGTGTGGCTGGGTACTATGCGAGGGATAGACCGCTTTGACGGTTCGCGCATAGTAAACATTCCCTTCGATAAGACGAATGTTGATGATGAAGAAATCCAGATTGTGTCTATCCGTGAGGAAGATAACGAACACCTGATGGTGCTGAGTAATCATGGAACGTGGTTGCTCGATAAGCGTCACCTTACCTTGTCTCGTATCAAGGAAGCAGATGATGAATCTTTGCCCATTACTTCCAAGACAGATACCAACCGCATAACTCCAAGAGACATTCGTTACCATTTCCGTTTTGATACTCCCTTATTGGAATATTTCGATGAAATGGGCACTTTTTGGCGAAGTTATCATTTCTTTGGATTAGACTATAGTTATGAAACCACGTCCATCTTCCATACATTCTCCCTTCCTACGGGATGGACGAGCGAAGGAATGCAAGTGCGCAGCTTCCTTTTAGATGGTCCTCGTGTATTGTTGGGAACCCGACAAGGTATTTATGTGGTCAATACCCAAACAAACGAAGTGAGAAACATGGGTGTCGATCAGATTGGTGCATCTATCGTGACCCAGATGAAGCGGATAGGAAACCGCTATTACGTCGCAACGGTTGGCAATGGCATTCGGATATTCGACAGTTCTACGTGGAAGAGCATGGGTAGTTTGATGGACGGAGCAGCCGTTTATCAACTCGTAGAACATGGTGATGAACTTTGGGCTTGCACGTCGAAAGGTGTGGCTTGTTGGAATAAGGATGGAATGCAACAACAGCGACATTTTACCGTCAGAAACTCGCAACTGCCTGATGACGAGGTGTTTTGCATGGGATTTGATCCAAACGGTCACGGATGGGTAAGTACGCGTTGCGGAATGTGTATCTATGACCCCGTTTCCCAATCGATGAGCATGAAGGGTGTTCCCAAGAAGGTGAAAGCCTTGGGAATGCTTCGTTCAATCACGATGTGGAACGATGGACGATTGTTGTTTGTTCCTCAAACGGGAGTACCTACATTTTATTCTTTGAATCACGGTAAGACTCAACCATTGCTCTCGATAGATCATCACGCTACTTGCTTGGGTATCATGCCTCTTGGTGCGGCGAAAGACTCACTTAGGTTGGTGGTCTCTGCCAATAGATTGCTCTTGTCTCAAAAGAATCAAGGCATACGTAGGTTTGGCTATCTCGACGGTTTGCCCAATGAGCAATTCCAGTCGAATGCCTTTTGCTTAGACGACTCCAACCGCTTCTGGGTAGCCACCAATGGGGGATTGGTCTATGCAAACGTCAATGACATCATACACCATAAGCACCGACCTATTCCCATCATTCTCCAACAGATACAGACCGACCATTGGTTTACTGATGTGGAGGTGAACGAAGTGAACATGGACAGCACGCTCACGTTGAGCAGTCACGATAATGCCTTCACGGTGAGTTTCACCCCATTGCTGATGGGCAACACGCGCGATATGCAATTCCGCTATTTGTTGGAAGGATGCGATAAGGAATGGAAAATAGCCACTCATGATCGTCGCATAGCCTATAGTCAACTGTCTCCTGGCAGTTATATCTTGCGTATAGAAGCTATTGGAATGCCCGAAATCAATGCGTCTATACGTGTGCAAGTACCATTGACCACGATGGCTTGGTTGTTGATGGGAATAGGGTTGTTGCTATTAGGGTTGTTGGCTCATGTGGCTTATTGCATGTATTATAAAAAGGAGTATTTCTGGCAACGACTCATGCCCAAGCCAGAGAAGTACCAGAAGAGTAAGATTGACAAGCAAGAGCTCGATGAAATGGCGAAAAAACTCCTTTCTGTGATGGAAACAGACAAGCCTTTTTTACGTCCCGACCTACAGACAAACGACTTGGCAAAGGCGATTGGTTGTTCTCCTCACGTTCTCTCGCAATTGCTCACCCAACAATTGGGGCGTACTTATTATGATTTCATTGCCGAGTATCGTGTCAATGAGTTTAAACGCTTGGCTCGCTTGCCCGAATATGAGCGTTACACCATTTCAGCCTTATCTGAATTGTGTGGTTTCCGCTCACGCAATCCTTTCCTCGTGGCTTTTAAAAAATATACTGGAATGTCGCCAAAGGAATGGATGAAAGAGGCAAAAAGCAAGGGCGATTTGTGAAAATATTGCACTTTCCCATTGAAAAGTGCAATGTTGTTTATGCTGTAAACGTTTGATATTCAATATATTCTTGTAAATTAACTCCTTTCCGATGGGAATGTGACTTATTCATGATTATTCGTGCAGGTAATGAAATATATTTGTCTATCTTTGCGAAGAAATTTAATATAAAACAGCGATGAAAATGAAATTGAGAAAACTATTTCCAACCAGTTGCTCCCTCTTGATAGGGATGTTTGCTTTTCTTGTATGTATGGAATCACGTGCACAGGAAAACGACCTGTTGTTGCATTATGATTTCTCCCAGGTAACGGGAACTACCGTTTCAGACCAGTCGGCATCGGGTGTGAATGCTCGTTTGGTGAACCAAGCCAAGGTGGAAACGATGGGAAAGTATTCTATACTGAACTTAGGCAATGGTTCGGGTTACCTCGACATGACGCAAAAGGCTGGCGCATTGCTCAAGAGCGTTGACAATTATGCCGTTTCGGTCTATTATTTCGTCGATGCGAAAGCCTCTTTGTCTGGCAATGGTTATTTTCTCTGGGCATTTTCCACATCATTGGCTTGTGGCAGTGGTGATGGAAAATACTCTGCTTATCGCTTGAACGCTCAGAGATACGCTACTTCTACTGGTGGATATTCCAATGAGAAAGGTATTCAAGTGGGAGCAGAGTCGGTGAAAGGTCGTTGGGTACACGTTTGTTATTCGGAAGAGAATGGCAAGGGTAGTCTCTATATCGATGGAAAATTGATTGGTTCTTTATCGGGAATGCCATTGAACAGCTCCAACTACGGAACCGCCACACCGAGCTATTGTTGGTTGGGACGTGCGCCTTTCTCTGGTGATAGTTATCTCAAGCAAACCCTCATCGCAGATTTCCGTCTTTACGGAAGGGCATTGACGCAAACAGATATTAGTCAGTTGTCTGCGCAGACTTCTGATTTGGAATACGAATATTATCACGGAACGCCTGGCGATGCTACAGCCTTGCAAGCTGCTATCACTGAGGCAGAGACTTTGCTGGCTTCCATCAACGCTACAGATTACCTCCCTGGTGCCGTGATGGATATAGAAGATGCCGTGACTCAAGCCAAGGGAATGATTGCCGCTCAATTCAGTCAAACATCATACGATGAGATGACGGCTCGGTTGAAGAGTGCCATTACCACCTTGAATGCTACGAAGGGATTGAGTCTGGAAGGTCATGATTTTGGGGCTGATTATCAAGAGGAGAGAGGATTCCGTCATCCTGGAGGATTACACACACAAGCCGACTTCGACCGTATCAAGGCGCAGTTGGCTGCTGGCAATCCCAAGGTGACAGAAGCATATAACATCCTGAAGGCTGCCGAATACGCTCAGCCCAGTGTTGCCACATGGCCCGTGGAAACCATCGTGCGTGGAGATGGCAGTGGCGAGAACTATATCAATGCTGCTCGTGGCGCAACGATGGCTTACCAGAATGCGTTGCGTTGGAAGATTGAGGGCAATAGGTTATGTGCAGCGGGAGCCGTGCGCATTCTTATGGCGTGGGCAAACAATTGCAAGATCGTCAGTGGTGATTCCAACTGGGCTCTTGCGGCTGGTCTCTATGGTTATCAGTTTGCACAGGCAGCCGAATTGGTTCGTGATTATTCAGGATGGAGCAAGACCGACTTTGAGAAGTTCAAGAAGTGGATGCTTACGGTATGGTATCCCGGCAACATCAATTTCCTTCGTGGCAGAAATGGTACTTGGCAGAACTATGTGGGCAACCAAGGCGGAATCAGACCGGGACATTACTGGAGCAACTGGCCCTTGTGCAACGTGTTGGCTGTGATGACTATCGGTGTGCTCTGCGACGATGTGTTTATCTATAATCAAGGCTTGTCGTTCATGAAGTACGACCAAGTGGGAACTTTCAAAGAGCCACGCACGGCTGATCCTATCTTGAACGACGGTTGTACGGAATTTATCGGCAACTTGGTGGTTACGAAGAGCAAGTCTTCTTTGGAAACGGGAGCATACGGCGAATTGGGTCAGATGCAAGAGAGTGGAAGAGACGGTGGACATGCTGCAATGGCATTAGGACTGGCTGTAGATATTGCTCACATGGCTTGGAACCAGGGCGACGACCTCTTTTCCTACATGGACAATCGCTTGGCTGCTGGTATTGAGTTCGTGGCTGCTTGTACGCAAAACGTACAGAACTTACCGTGGACTAATTATAAATATGTGGATTGCAGAACGGCTTGGCATAATGGTTGGCTGATGCCTGGACCAGCTGAACCTGCCGAGGTGCGCAACTATTGGGGAACGGTCATCGGACATTATGAGGGTGTGAAAGGCGTGAAGATGCCGTTTGCCGAAAAGGCTTATACCCAAATGGGTATTGATGCCGGTGGTTGGGGCGGTACCAGTGGACCATACGACCACCTGGGATATTCGGTGCTGATGAATACTTATGACGAACAGTTTTGCCCCGAAGAGAAACGTCCAACCTTGTTGACTCCTATGATGGAAGTGGACGGGATTGTGACGAATCACAACGAACTGGGAGGTCTGAGAAACACTTATGTTCCTGAGAGTACACAGCCTGTAGCCTATGGAAAGACGGTGAAGTTGATGCCACAATTACCCGAGGGCGAGGAAGACACAGGTATGTGGCAATGGAATACGGGGCAGACCACGAAAGATATTACTATCACCGCTGACCATAGTTATGCTTACCGTGCCACTTATACTAATAAGAATGGAGTAGAGAGCAGTCAGGTGTTTACGATTGCCGTAGAAGGCGACTGCCGCCCCGCATACGTTACTGGAACTATTACATACGAGGGAGAGACACTGGAAGCTGATACCATCACGGTGTTTTATGGCGATGTGGTTACGTTGCGTGTCACGGGCTCTGATGGTTGGGGTAGCTTCTTGTGGGACAATGGAGTTACGACGGAATCCATGACCACACAACCTATCGTAAGAGAGCGCGACTTTAAAGTGGCTTATATCAGCCAAGGAGGAAACCGTGTGATCAAGTCATTCCATGTCAATGTGAAATACACGCGTCCTGACCTCATCTATCAAGGCGCTACCCAGCAAAACACACAACTGGTGATTGCGCAACGTGGAGAACAGGTGAAGCTTTCTCCATACGTACCTGAATCGTTGACGGGAATGAGTTATGAATGGAGTACGGGTGACAATACGCGTGTGCTGACGCTCGACGATCTCCAGACATCGGGTTTCTATACGGTCAATTGTGAGCGAGATGGCAAGCTCTTGGCTTCTTACACCTATAAGGTATTTGTACAAGATGCAGAGGCAAAGGTGGAGTCGGGTGTTTATGCCATTCGCCATATTGAAAGCGATACTTACATGACAGCTATGGGGTCGTTGAAACGAGTTGCTTTCTTGCCCTTGGAGGGCGATGAGCCTGCTGAATGGCAGAAATGGGTGATAGACGACTATGACGAGAATGGACGATATAGTATTTACGTGACGGATAAGAGCAGCTATCTGAGTTCTACGATGCTCCAGTCTTCTACTGCCACCGAACCATTTACTTTCGACCGTGCCGCCGGCAGCAATTACGTTGCTCTCAAGTTGCGTGCGGCTGGTTATTACGTGATGTTAGACAACGACCTGACAGTCAACGGTCGTGCTTCTAAGACATTGACGGATTATCCCTTTGAATTGATTCCTGTCGTGATTGACGGCATTGAGAATCATTCGCTCCTGCCAACAGATGGTCAGGGTTCTTCTTCCATCTTCGACCTCCAAGGTAGAAAGATGGTGCGTGAGGGTAATTTCCCTAAGGGTATTTATGTGATGAACGGTAAAAAGGTGGTAGTCAAATGAGAATGTTCATGAGAAATGGCTTGGTGGCACTGGGCTTCTTGTCTTTGTTTGCTTTCGTGTATTGCGCCGGAAAGATGTCTGTCAGCAATGAAGGAGCATTGGCATATTGTGCCAATCAAGTACGCAGAAGTTTACAGGCTTTGGATACGGTGGGTTACTCCCAAATGCCAAGAAACATCTTGGAAGGTCAGACGCAATGGAACACTCGTCGTGCCTGTGCGGAGGAATGGTGTTCGGGCTTTTGGCCAGGTGTCCTTTGGATGACTTACGAAGCTACGGGCGACACTGCCATCTGTCATGCGGCTGTTCATTATACGGAGTCTCTGGATTCCTTGGCTTACCAACCTGCCTACGACCATGACTTAGGGTTCATCATCATCAATTCTTTCTTGAAGGGAATAGAGGCTTTGCAACATCGACCTGTGGCAACAACCGCATGTAACTCCGATTCGTTGATAGCGCATTATCGTTCCGTTGCGCTGGCTGCTGCCGATACGTTGGCTACGCTTTTCAATCCTACGGTTGGCACCATGCTTTCCTGGCCTCGTCATGTGAAAGACTATGGTGGACACAATACTATCATGGATAATATGATGAACCTGGAACTACTGTTTTGGGCTGCCGAAAACGGTGGGAAGAAGTCGTTGAGAGACATCGCAATCAAACATGCTGAAACAACCATGCTTCATCATTTTCGTCCTGATGGCTCTTGTTATCATGTGGCTGTTTACGACACCCTCGACGGTCATTTCCTCCGTGGCGTTACTCATCAGGGATATAGCGATTCTTCCATGTGGAGCCGTGGACAGTCATGGGCAGTCAATGGCTATACGATGGTTTACCGCTTTACACACGACGACCGATTCTTGCAACATGCTCAGAAAGTGACGGATATCTATATCCAGCGATTGCTCGAAACCAATGGGTGTTCCGTGCTTGCCAAGAAATGGGGAAAGGGCATTGCTCCTTCCTTGACGGGTTATGAATGGAGTGGGGCAGACCTTATCCCACGATGGGACATGGATGCGCCTGATGAAGTGAAAGATGCTTCTGCTGCGTGCGTGGTGGCTTCTGCCTTGTTTGAACTGAGTGATTACGTGCCCGAACAAAAGGGTGCTCTCTATCGTGCATTCGCCGAAGAGTCTCTTCGACAACTCTCCACGCACGGTTACCAAAGTGGTGAGCGCAACGTGGCTTTCCTCATGCATTCCACGGGGCATCATCCTGCTGGATCTGAGATTGATGCCAGTATCGTCTATGCTGATTATTATTATATTGAAGCTTTGCTTCGTCAAGAAAAAAAATAATTCCTATCATGAAACGTATCATCTTTTTACTCAATATCTTCCTTTTGCTCACCCCGTGTGTTCCTTCCTTCGCCCAGTCGGATTACAAGATGGCTGGACCCTACGAGATAGTGGCTCGCGACGGACAATATAGAAACACGAAGGGGGGCAGTGAGCGGGATATGCAAGCTGCTTACGACTTGGCACAAAAGTCTGTTGCCCTCAAGGGATCTGCAGAGAGCGTGGCTTGTGCCAATCAGGCTCTGACGATTGCCAATGCTTATGCCTCTACGCTCCAACGCTTCGATGGGCATGATGCTCCGCTTTGTCTCATTCAGGCTTATCACTTGGTGAGGGCAATGACCCTTCTCAAGGAGAATCAACTCCCTTCTTCTTCCCTGCCCGTAGAGTCTTGGCAGACGATGGTGCGTCGCGCCATCCTGCCCACCATCCATCAGTTTGAGGCTGATTCTCCCTACGCCAATGGCAACTGGGGAGCTATCGTCAACAGGTGTAGAATGGCGTGTGCCATCTTGCTCGACGATTCTTTGCTTTATCGCGCTTCCGTGGATTATTTCCTTCATGCCTACGATAATGGTTCTCTGCCGCATTACATCAGCGCTACGGGACAGTGTCAGGAGACAGGACGCGACCAGGGGCATGTGCAATTAGGACTAGAGGCATTGGCGCAGACTTGTGAGATGGCTTGGCAAAAGGGTGACGATCTGTGGGGCGCACTCGACAACCGTCTGATGAAGGGTTTTGAATATACGGCTCGATATAATTTAGGTCACGATGTGCCGTTTGAACAATGGAGCGATTGCACGGGATTGTATAATGACTGGACTGTTCCCGGTAGCATGGGACGTGGCAAACTGTGGGATGTCTATCAGTTGGCTTACCGCCATTATGTGGATGTGAAAGGGCTCTCCATGCCTTATACGAAGAAGGTGCTGGCTCTTCAGGCTAAAGCCGAGCGCAAAGGACTGAGCCGAACCGTGCAAGCCCCAGGTGTGAAGGAGGAAAGCAAGCTGCATCAGGTGTTTACCTATCCCGCTCCCGCTGGCGCTCCCTTGAAACACGACTACGATGTGTACGTACGTCCGCGTAGCAGTGAGCAGTGGACACGTATTGATACGTATATGGCTCGTGTCAATGCTCCGTTGCCGCATCCGCTTTCTCCTTTCTCCAAGGCACCGTTGCAGGGTACCAATCATCGGGTGAGCGAAATCTCTTATGCCCTCTTTGATTTCACGGGTGATGTGTTTGTCAAGGTAGTGACCAAAAACCGCAAGTTTAGAAAGGCTCGAATACGTCCCAACTACCGTGGGGTGATTGCCAACGTACAAAACGATAGTACGGTACAGTTCTTGCTCTTCCAACCTGAGAATGTCAGCGTGGAGTTTGCGGAAGAAGAAGTCTTTGATTTATCCAATAACCTGTTGCTTTTCACTTCCAAGCCGTGCGTCTCTGAAGAGGAGGCACGGAGGGAATCCAACAGACAAAAACGGCAATTCATGCGCTATGAGGCTGGATTTTATCAGGAGCAAGATACCATCCGCATACCTTCCAACACTACGGTCTATCTCGCTCCAGGCAGTTATTTCACAGGTACGTTTGCCATAGACGATGCAGAGAACGTGAGCATCCTCGGCAGGGGTATCGCCCGTCCACCTCGTGGCTATGAGGGTTGTCATGTCTATCGCAGCAAAAACGTGCTTATCGACGGTCTCGTATTGAATACTTGTCCTGTGGGTGGTTCCGATGGCGTTACTCTGCGCGACGTGCGTAGCATCTCTCACCCAGGGTGGGGAGACGGGTTGAATGTCTTTGCCTCGTCCCATGTCTTCTACGACCGTGTGTTCTGTCGCAACAGTGACGATTGCACCACGGCTTATGCCACGAGAAAAGGTTTTGAGGGAAGTGTCAATCATGTCCGTATGCGCAATTCCACGTTGTGGGCAGACGTGGCTCATCCCATCTTCATCGGTATTCATGGCAACTCTGAGCGAATGGACAGCATCGTGGATTTACGCTATGAGAACATCGACATCCTCTGTCAGAGTGAGGCGCAGGTGGATTATCAAGGGTGTCTGGCAATCAATTGTGGAGATAACAACCTCATTCGTGACGTGGTGTTCGACAATATCCGCATTGAGCAGATTCAGCAAGGGTCTCTCTTGCAAGTGAAGGTAGGCTTTAACCAAAAGTATTGCACCGCCCCTGGGCATGGCGTGAGCAATGTCCTGTTCAGGAACGTCAGGTACAATGCGCCTGACACTGCCCCAACGCCTTACCTCTCTGTCATCATGGGATATAATGAGCAACGAAGGGTGAGCAACGTCACTTTCGAGGGATTGAAAATCAACGGTCGCCTGATTTGTGACGATATGCAGGGAAAGCCTCGCTGGTACCAAACCACCGACTACGTCCCCATCTTCGTCGGGCCACACGTTGACAATATCGTGTTTAAGAAATAGGAAGTTGAATCTCACCCCTCACATCTCCTTCCCTCATCTCTAATCTCCTGCTTCTTGTTTCTAACATCCTTGCCTCTGACTTTGTCCTACAAATTCTGAATTTACCCCCTAAAATACGGGCGTTTTTTCTAACGAGTTGATACTTGGTAGAAAAAATGCCAATTTTTCGATGTTTTGTTAAATGTCACATTATCAATGGTTTATGGCTTTGCTAAAATTAAAAACCGATTGATAAAGGCTGATTTTTCCTCAAAAAAGCCATTTTTGAGGCTTTCATAACACATATAGTTAGCACTCGTAACATACATAGTTGCGCTCGTAACTCATATAGTTACGTTCGTAAAACGTTATGTTACGATGAAAAACACGGTTTTTCTATCGTTTTAACCTGTTTTTCCGCTCTCCAAATTCTATTTCGGAAGAAAATCCTAATAATATTTTGTTGTATATTTTGACAATAGAATAAATGAAGATTGATTTAAACAAATATAGGGCTATCAGTAACTTTCTTATAATAATAGTCGTTACTTTCATAATATTTCAATACCTTTGCACCAAATTTAAAACATTTTACAGTTTATGGCAAACTTAAATAGAATAAAAGTTGTGCTTGTTGAGAAAGGTAAAACAGGAAGATGGCTGGCAAACGAGCTGGGAAAATCTAATTGTACCGTAAGCAAATGGTGCAGTAATAGCATACAACCTGATTTACAAACCTTGGACAAGATTTCCAAACTATTAGATGTGAATATAAAAGATTTATTGGTGGACAATAAAGAATAGGTCTTATGAGTAACGCAAGTAATAATCAAGGAAGGGCATATGAATTTGTATGCCTAAACTCATTGTTTAAGGAAATCAGTAAGATTCGCCCTGCAAAAATAGTTAGAAATAGTAGTTATCAAGCAGCGGAAAATGCTTGGAATACCTTATCGCATGTAGAACAAACGCTATATACTCATAGTGCTCAGTCAACTATTGATACAATCTTTGCCCTTGAACCAAATATTATAGAACAAAGTTCTGACATACTTAATCTGTTTATTCAAAATGACCAACATGGCGAAGAAGCAGATGTGCGCGATATAATCATTGAGAGAAAAGATATTATATGGGAAATAGGATTGAGTATAAAACACAAACAGTTTCTATTATCTGTCTATAACGATAAAAACAGAGGAGCATTTGGAGAAGTGTATCACACATACGACATAAAAGCCAAACTAGACGTCTGTCATGTTATTTTGGATTCCGAGTTTGAATATTTTGAATATAATGGTGTAAGATATCCAGTACGGTTTGCTCATTTTTGGGACATGAATGTGTATGTTGCTACAAATTCGTTAAACGATGCATTGTTTGATGAAGAAACAGGATTACCGAAAAATCGGGAGGCAGAAGCCATCGATGCTCAAATATTCTATTTCGTCAAAGACGATGATATTTATTTACCTCAACACGAACTTTTACAACTTTTAGAAAAGCAGGTGGCATGATAAGATATCAATTTTTTCCTCGCTCAAGAGGAGTAACAAAAGAAATACAAAACGTCATTGACTGTTTTAAGGTGGTTGAATCAAAAATTGATTCCACAAAAACAAATCTTATTTCTAATGAGGTCTTAGCAAAGGTTCGTCCGTCTTTGGAAGATATTGGATATAAAGTGGAAGTGGGCAAAAGTAATGACCAAAAGATTGATGTGCCAGTATTATTTGGTAAAGATAATACCATTGATAAATCATTTTATGCTGATGCTCTAAGTGCAGACGGACGTATTGTCATTGAGATAGAAGCGGGGCAAGCAACAGAAAATCATAAATTCCTGAAGGATATTTTTGAAGCTTGTATGATGTTTGATGTGGAATATCTTGTTTTAGCAGTTAGAAATATCTATCGCTCACATGATGATTTTTCCAGAATTTACACCTTTTTAGAAACTCTTTACATTTCAAATCGTTTACAATTACCGTTGAAAGGAATACTACTTGTCGGATACTAATGGGTAAATACTTCATTACTACAGAGTTTCTCTACAGGTCAACTACCGAGATCCAAGCAAATACTGCAGAGGAAGCAAAAGAAATCTGGGATAAAATGTCCATAGAAGAAATTGTAGGCAAGAAAGTAATTGACTTAAGAGAATTGGAAGAAGGCGTGGTAATTGCTATAGACAAAGGGTTATGACACTTGAAGAAGCTATAGAAGCAGGCATGGAAGTGCATGAGATACAGCACTCCATGAAGAGACGTACTCCGTGGCATGACTAAAGCCGCAAGGGAACGCACATGCTGCCCCTTGTGGTGAGAGAACCTAGGGCGTTATTGGGTACGTTGAAGGGAGACTTGGAGAACGAATTATCTCCTTTGTGGAACATTCTGTGCTCGGAAGAGCAATTGTTCTGAAAGAACAGAAGAAGATTAATCGGTACTCATGATTTCCGATTACATAATCTATATTATCAATTGAGGGCATGTCCGCTGACATGCCCTCTTACTCATCTAAAATTACTAACCATAAAACTAAAAAACATCATAAATGAGCATTTTTTTATCGATTGATTTGGAAAATGAGTTCTTGATGTTTACGTTCTTACTTCAATGGCAGGAACCAGTTCTTGGTATCCATCAGTAATGTATAGAGACTTTCATCCCTCTCGCCTTTGCGCTTTGAGATGGGATCAGCCAAGTAGCTGGGGTCGTTGCGTCTCAGCGACACACGCATGAGGTCGTAGAAACGATAGCCTTCAAAGGCTCCCTCAAGAGCCATCTCGTTGATGATGTAGTCTTCTACGAGCGGTATCTGATAGTCGATGGTGTCTTGGCGAGTGGCGAGTGGAGTAGGAGGCATGGGAAGGGTGTAAAAGGCATTTGCATGAGAGTCTCCCGAACCCATAGAGTGAATGCCGATAGTCTCGTCCTTGGTGAAGACGTTTCCGTCGAAAGCAATCAGTTCGCCTGCTCTCTCTTGTTCGAGGGTATCTACGTGTGCTTGTACGTTTTCTTGGCAGATACCATATTTGAGGATGGTGAATGCGGATTGTGGGTAGCCAGCCCTGTTCAGGGCTTCAGCATAGCGCAGGTACACCATCGACTTTCTGTAGGTGGGTATGTACAGGTGGGTGATCTTGTTGATGTTCTGGTAGTCGGTACTGTATTCGGAATATGCGTCTCTTGCCACGTAAGAGGCTTTGTAGTTGGAGTACAGTCGAAGGTCGCCAACCAGAATTTCTTGGTTCAACCCTTTCTTGGGTACGTAGATCGTATCTGTATATGTGTTGTTTTGGTACTCTATGCAGTTGGTCTGACTGGCAGAGAGCTGGCGCATGGCGATGGAGGGTTCCATCTGGAAGTAATACCTGTTCTCCTCCGTGGAATTGTAGATGTTGGGGAGGTCACTCACCACTCCGTCGAACACCCTTTCTTCCATGGGGATATAGCTCAGCACTTCCAGAAGACCAGTGGTTATGGTGTAACCATCTACTGGATGAACAAACTCCGTGGCACTCTGCCAATGTATGCGTTTGGAGTGGCTGATGAGAATGGGGTTTTTCTTGTCTGTGAGATAAGCATGATACCAGCGTGCCGCTTCCTGGTACTGTCCTGCCCAAAGGCAGAGGTCGCCTAATAGAGCGCGCATGGGGAGGAAGAAGCGTTGCGACTCCATGCCATTGATGTCGCCGAACCGGGGAAGCTCTACCTCGGCGTAGGGAGTGAGGTCATTGATGAAATACTGGCAGATTTCGGTAATGCCTTTCCTCTCTTGGTTCATGGCATTGCGAGCATCGATTTCAGTCATCAACGGTTCTGTTACCAACGGTACCTGTCCGTATGCCTGTACCAGTTGGAGATAGGTCCAGGCACGGAACGCCTTGACGGCAGCATACTCATTCTGGAAGATGTTTCTGCCACGGCGTTGCAATGCCGTATCTACGTGTGCGAGGTAATAGTTGCAGTTGTTGATAATGGCATAATAGTCGCTCACTGCATTATACTTGTTTTGCTCAGCAAACTGGAAGCTTGCCAGACGTTTCAGGTCGGCTGATGCTGCCTCGGTGGTTTGCATGAGGTCTGCACGTGCCTCGCCAAGCAACACGGTACGGTCGGCAATGACTTGCATCTTTCCGATGATGCCCAATACGCTATAGACAGAGTCGGTGGGATGATTGAGGGTGTTGTCTTTCTCAAACTCCACCATTTCTGAGTCGGTGCTTAGCATATCGGAGCAAGCGGAGAGACCCAGGGCGAGGAATGCGCATAGCGTGTGAAAAATATATCGTTTCATATTGTCGTTCAATAAGTGTTTGATACGGTTATAGATTAATGTTTACACCGAATGAGAAGGAACGCCCAGCCGAGAGCAGACCTCTGTCGATGCCTTGCGAGAGAATATTGCTGCTCATGGCGCAGTCGGGGTTGCTACCCAAGTAACGGGTGATAGTGAAGAGGTTTGCCGCATTTCCCCAGAGGGTAACGCCGTGGATGTACGTGCTCTGGATGGGGATGTTGTAGCTCAGCGTTACGGAGCTGAGGCGCAGGTAGCTGCCATCTTCTATCCATCTGTCGCTAAACCTTGAATTGCCCATCGGGTCGTTGTAGTTGGCACGAGGTATGTCGGTATGCTGACCGCTGGTGGTCCATCTGTCGTTCATGGCTGTTGTCTGGTTGACAAACAGGTAGCCACCTTCGAGCAGCGAGCGTTGGTAGTTGAAGACATCGTTGCCCAAGGAATAGGTGAATGCAGCAGAGAGAGTGAGCCGCTTCCAATTGATAGAGGTATAGATATTGCCGTAGATATCAGGGTTAGGATTACCGATGATAGTACGGTCGTTCTCGTTGATTTCCTTGTTATTGTCTAAATCCTCAAACCTGATGTCGCCAGCTTGGAAGTAAGCACGTTCGCCATTGTCCTTGACGATGTAATGTTGGTCGTTGCCCGCCTCTTGTGAGGTGCTGTAAACGCCATTGCTCTTCCATCCGTAGAATACGCCCACGGGTTCGCCTACCTTGGTAAGGATGGAAGCCCCGAAGATATTCGTCTCAAAGGAGCGGTTGTTGTCGGGTAGGGCAGTTACCTTGTTGTTGTAATGTCCCATTGATGCGCCTAGTTCCCAATGGAAATTCCTGAGATTGAGAACTTTGAAGTTCACGTTCAGGTCGAATCCCGCATTCTCCAACTTTCCCTCATTACTCCAGTTCTCCTTCAATCCACTTGTCCATGCCAATTGTCTGAGGGATAGGAGGTTGGAAGTCCAACTCTTGAAAAGGTTCAGACGCACGTTCAGTCTGTTGTTGAAGAAATTACCTTCAAATCCACCCGTCAGACGTTTGGTGGTCTCCCATTGCAGTTCGGTGTTTCCGATGTTTCCGATGGTGAGACCGCTGACGCTGCTGTTGAGCATACGGTTGGCAATGAAGTAGCTACGAGATGCGGTATAGTCGATGTCGTCATTTCCCGTAACGTCGAAGCCCAAGTTCAGACGGAGATAGTCGATGCCTTTCACGCCCGACAGCCATTTCTCGTTGGTCATGACCCATGAGCCCTCGATGCTTGGGAACAATCCCCAGACCACGCCAGCCAACTTCATCCCCGATGTGTCGTCGCCAAAACGGGAGGAGGCGTGTGCGGAGAGCCCGCCATTGAGGTAGAAACGCTCAGAGAAGTTATAGTCGGCAAGTGCATACCAGATCAGTTCACGGGTCTTGTCGTCGGCACCGTTGGTGTCTTTGAACCTGAGCGAACTGCTCATGTTGGGAGTCTTGTCGTTACCTGTATTGTAACCCCTTTGGGCAGTCAGCTTGTAGTTGCTGCTCAGGAAACGGAATCCACCTTTCAATCCGATGAGATGCGCCTTGAAACGCTTTTGCCAAGACACACGCGTGTCGCTCTGGATAGCCGTTTGTCGGGCTGCCTGGCTCTGTGCGATATTTTCGAGAGTAGTTCCCTCGTCAAGACCTTCTACTACGAAGGAAGGAACACCCTGGATGGGAAGGTAATAGTTTTCGTTGGTGTTGATCAGTCCCAAGGTGAAATGCTCGCTGATGGTCAGGCTGTTGCTCAATTTGTACTGAGGCGTGATGGAGAATGTGATGAGGCGGTTGCCATGAGAGTTGCGGTTCTTTCCATCACCCTGTTCGAGGATTGCCAAGGGGTTAGCCAAGCGTCCGCGTCCCTGGAACATTCCTTCCAAGTAGTCGTCTGCACCAGTGAGATAATGGCTCAGTTTACCACTCTTGTCGTAAGCGTAAGGCGAGAGGAATGGAGCCTTTGCCAAGGAGATAAAACCTGGTGACGTGATGACTCCTGAGAGCGTACTCTCTGGTGCTCCATCATCGCGTAGGTTGCGGTCAACGTCACTATAGGATGCGTCGAAACGCACGTTGAGATTACGCAATACCTCAATGTCAGAGTTGAGTCGCATGTTAAAGCGAGAGTAGTTGTTTTTCTTCAACGTACTGTTGGCACGACTATATCCAACGGAGAGGTTGTAGGAGGCTACGTCGTCACCACCTTGTACGTTGATGCCATAGTTCTGAGAGAAAGCGTTGTCGTAGATGTAATCCGTCCAATCGGTTTGGTTATGATATTGTTTGTAATAGAAATAACCAGGGTCGTTGTTCAGGAACTTCATTTTTCCCAACGTACTCGTCTTGTCGGCAAGCAGTTCGGTGGCATAGAGACGATAGTCTTCTGCTCCCATCATCTTTGGCAGGCGAGGCAACAACTCATATTTGCCGTTGATGGTCACGTCGATTTTCGTTACCATGCTCTTGTTTCGCTTCGTCTTGATGACTACCACGCCATTGGCACCTTTCGCTCCATAGAGAGCCGTACCGTTCTTGAGCACCGTAACGCTCTCGATGTCGTTCACATTGAGGTTAGCCAACATATTGTTGTAATAGCCATCATGAAGCATCTCACGTGAGTATTGCATGTCCATGATGAAATCATCCACCACAATGAGTGGTTGGGCATTGGCGTGGAGCGAGTTGATGCCTTCAATCAGCATTACGTTGCCCACACCCGGAATACCATTTCGTGTGGTGGAACGGAGATCGCCGCCCAGTTGTTGCTGGATGAGCGGGTCGATGCTCACCTCAGAGGTATTGTCGAAACGACTTGCCTCTGCACTCACGGTAGCCACCGTGTTGGGACGGTAGTTGTCAGAGAATGCCTCATGGTAGAGACGACCGTCTGCGGTATTGTCTGCTACGGCTTTCTGCAAGAGGTCGTACCCCTCAATGCGCATGGTTACCGAACGGGTGTAAGCAGGTGCTTTCAGTTCGTATTGTCCCTTCTCGTCGGTCATGGCAGAGTAACGAGCATCGCCGTAAGCGGTGACGATGACACCCGCCAATGGCTTTCCCGTAGCGGCATCAGTGACCGTTCCCGTTACGGTCTTTGTGTTATCTTGCGCATATAAGACGACTGGCTGGAATGTGAAGATGGACAAATGGAAGCAGAGTGCCATGAACCAACACCTTCCCGTCCAATCAGCATCTTGGAATAGTTGCTTTATCTTTTTCATAATCTTTAATTTTCAATGATCAGTTTTCAATATTTCTTCTGGGGCGCAGATAAATGCAATCCAATAACATTTCGCGTGAATATCTTGAAGTCTCGCGAGCCAAGATAGAGCATTGTAACTTGATGCTTACCTTGATGTCGTTTTGGTTGTAGTTGCAAACGGGAAACTCGAAAGCCTCTGCCAAGACAATCGTGTCTATCCGTTCGGGATCGCTTTGGAATTGCTTGTTGTTGCAATTAAACGTCTTTGCCGTCCCCAAGGTGTCCACGTAGTTGATGACCGCCTTGAACTTGCAAGGCTTCGAGTCTGTTAAAGACACGTCTGCGATTTTCTTGGGCAGGATGATGGCGCAGATATCGTATTTGCCACTCAACGTATTATTGACGCGGAACGTCATTTCCCAGTTGGATGTAGCCGTGCGAGGTACGATTTGCAGGTAGCCACCTTCGGAAATTAATTTGGAAGTCAAACGACGTGGATTGTACGTACATTCCGTATTGCTGGTAATGAGTTGGACTTGTTCTGCCTCGCTCCATAGTTCGCGCAGGTAAGTCTGCTCTGGCGTGAACGGCCATTGCTGAGTCTTAAAGAGTACGCCGTTGCTACATTCCTCGCGCTCAGCCCCGTACAAGATTCCTCCAGGCTCAAAAGGCTTTTGGAAGACGTGGTACATGGGTTTGCCGTTGGTGGAGAAGTTACGATAGGTGAGATATTGCACAGACACCAACGAGTCTGTCAACGTGCGCTGGTCGGTGAGGTTGAATACCGCATCGTCAAGCAGGGCACGCGTAGTCCAATGCTGTTGGAGCGAGTCGCGCTTCAGCACTTTCGTATCATAGACGAAATACTTGCTTGCCTCGTTCCAAGCCTCATTCCAACCAGCCGTGGTAGGAGCAATCATCCAGTACGTAGAGTCTTCCGCATTGATGAGTCCAATCTGTTGCAACATACGGTTGCGTTCTATCACTACGGAGTCAACGTAGATGGGTACACCCTCTATGATTCCACTCGACACGGAACTGTTTGCGTCAAAGTAATCTTCCTCATACTGGCGCAGGATTTTACCAATGCTGCTCAGTTCTTCCTTGTCGCTGAGTGATTCGTAAAGGCTTCTCTGGTAAGGCAATGGTCGGGCTGCCACATGCAAGATGCCGTTCTTGGCACGGAGGTTATAAGATGTGAGGTTAACTCCTTCAATTGTGCCATTCTCCATCGTCACGTGTTTCTTGTTCAAAAGAGGCATCTTCTTACTGTCTTGCTCGATGGAACTGAGAGAGCGCGACAAGTGGTTGAGTACGAAAAACCGCTCCACCACGGAGTCGCCTTGTGCCGTTTGCACCAATTGCAAGAGAGAGTCTTTGTTAAATGTTCCGTTGACGGGAGCCACCACGGTGAACGATTGTCCGCTATTGAGCAGGTCGGCATAGCTCACGGGTGTTTTCTTGTGCATACGGAATATCTTCGTTTGTTCAAGCACCTGACAGAAGTCGCTCAGTTGGGTGTTGCTCTTCAATTGTTGCCACAACGTCTGGTCAACGGTTCCCACATGGTCGCCCTCATAGTGGTCGTCCCACTCCGTGCAAGAAACGAGGAATGACGCAGGGATGATGAAGAATGTGGCAAATGCCAACCTGACCATCCACTTCATGCTTCCTTTCCTTATATTATATTCTATTTTATTCATAATTGTATCTTTAATCATTCATGTTTAGTGAGTGTCTTCACCCTCTGGACTTCCATAGATGCTCTTGGGGCATAATTCAATGTAGTCGAACGACCAATAGCGGTCGGGATCGTCGAGTACCTGGCGGAATCGCAAGTAATATGTCTTCTCAGAGTCGAGGTATCTCGTGGCAAGCACACGGCGCAGGTTCCAGTTGTTGGAACGCAAGGGATTGTCAGCATCCCACGGACGATAGCTGTCCATACCTTTCATGTAACCACGGTTGTGCATTGCCTTGTCGTTGGCGGTGTTCTCCTCTTCATCGTCGGTGTCTTCAATCCAACCAATGACAGGGTCGGGACCATAGACGCGTAAGTCAACGGGAATGCCGCATGGCTCATTGTTCAGGTACACTTGAACCACGCCACGCTCTTCACCTACCGTGTAGCCCAAGCGAATCTCATACGTGCCAGACGGAACGGGGAGGAGCTTGAACGATACGTCGAACACACCACTGATACATACGGCATTGGCTTGGTAAGAGTTCCAATAACCCACGTCGCTATGAACACCTACGTAAGTCTCGTCGCTTACCTTCCAGTCGGTGATGTAATTGTTCTTGAAACCCGTGAGAATGTCTTCACCATAACGTCCACGACCGTTGCAGTTCATGAAGTCAGGACTCAATACTGTTGCGTCAATACGAATACGGCAGTTCAAAACCTCGTCACGTACCTGTGTGGTGTAAGCCAGAATATCATCCAAGTAGTGATAAACACCATTGAGTGCATTCTGGTCTATCGAACCAGACTCAGAAGGAGAGAGCACCTTCACACCACGAACGGTATATTTGTTTTGCAAGCCCTTGCGGTTGATGAACAAGCCAGCAGACGGTCCTGCAAATCTCATCATCGTACCCGGGCACATGGTTTCGTAAAACTCCTCTGGGTCGCTGATGGAAGTGTACCAGCAATGTTCGCGCAAGTCGCCAGACATCACCCAACTATTGTACTGACCGATACGGGGCAGCAGATGGTAAGAGATAAAGCGATTGAGAGGGTTCTTGCGATGGGTAGGGTCATCATCATAGAGACCTGCATCTTCAGGATAGGTCTGGTCGTAGATTTTCTTGGCATAAGCCTTCAAATCCTCCATGTTTCTGATTCCCTTTGCATGATAAACCGAGTCAGGCTCAACGAAAGCCGTGTACTTGAAATACCTCTTCTCTGGCCAGAAGGAGCGCGTATATAAAGCTGAACCAGACGTACATCTTACCATTACTCCCTTATGCACGGAGTCTTCGCTACAGCTGTAGGTCTCGTCGATGTATTTCACCAAAGAGTCAGCCATTCCCGTCAACTTCAGTGCTTCAGAGAAGATGGTGAGGGTAGAGTCTTCCGCAATCTTGTCAGCCAGGAGCAAGCTACTTGACGTAATGACATTATTCAATACGTGAACTACGCCGTTGGTCACGGAATCGTCCCATTCAATCATACGTGAGTTTTTGTTGATATAATAAATCAGCGCATTGTTGTTATGTACGTCAGAGTCGCTTGAGAGCACGATGTAAGCATCGTCCATGTTCAGTTCGGGAAGAGCACCCTCGCTGATGTCTGTGGTGTAGAATGCTCCCTTCTTGATGATATGTGTACGAGCCAACGTGTCGCATGAGGCATCGGGAATGGCATCAATACTTCTGTATCCCATCTTGGTGAGGTATTTGCCGATAGCCTCGTTGTTGGGAGCGAAGAGCGTAAACTCACCATACGTGGAAAGGAGAGAGAAGTATGGTGTACGTTTCAAGATACCGATGAACTCGCTGAACTGTTCTTGATTCTCCATTAAGAAACCTGCCGCGGTCACCTTCGTCGACGAATAGTAATTCATGGGAATGTCATCGTCGTTGTCAACGCATGAAATGAAACAGGAAGATGAAATCACGACACATGCAATCCATAGCAGCATACGCGACATTTCTCTCTTCTTTTCATTCCTATATAGATTCTTTGTATTCATATTTCTTTGTTTATGTTAATTCTGTAGCAAATGATAAACCTTTCCTACGTGTTATTTCGTGAGTTCGGAATCTTCTCCCGTGTCGAATGCGGGATTTTGCTTCAATAGCGGATTCACTTTCAATTCGCTCTTGGCGTAAGGGAAGTAGATGATGTCGGGGTTAGCCAACTTGATCTTGATAGCGTTCACGTTCTCGATGTACTTACGGGAAGTAAGGGAGATGAGACGGGCATTGTCGCCGTCACGCCGAGCCAGGCGCACCAAATCGAACCAACGCTTGCCCTCAAACATGAACTCTCTCTGTCGCTCAGCCATGAGCAAGTCTTCCATAGAAGCCTTTGAGTCAGAATAATCTGCCAGTTTCAACGTGTCGGAACGTGTAGTTGACGTTACGTCGTTGGCACGTTTGTTGACGGTGTTGATGAGCGTGAAAGCAGGAGCGTAATACTCTGAGCCTTTTTGGATAAGAGCCTCTGCCTTGATGAGCAACATGTCGCTCAGACGATAGAATATCCAGTTGGCGTCACCGCTGGAGCGACGACTGGCTGTAAGGTTCAGATCCTTGTCTGAGTTGACGCTTTGAGTGGAGTAGCTCACGCTACGACGCGCAAACTTCGTAATGGCGTATCGAGAGTTGGTGAGCTCAGTTGACTCATAGATTCTTCCATCTGTTTTCTTGAAGATACTGTTATTGCCAATAGACACGTCCTTAGCCAAGAAATCAGGCGCACTCAGTCTTCCCATCGTATTGGTGTTGTTGCCGTAATAACTGGTAATCCAAGAGTTTTGCTGAGACTGGGTAGAACCGAAGTAAAGTTCAAAGATACTCTCAAATGAGTTTCCCGTACCAAAGATTTCATTGTAAGCATTGCCACAAACAGTACTTCCGACAGGCTTTTCCAGAATCATTGGAATGTCGCCGAAGAGAGCAATGTTGTTAACGTTGCCTTCACGGTCAATCATCTCCTGATACTGAGCACGTTTGAAGTCGATAACCAAGTCGCAATACTTGATGGCATTGTCCCATTCGCCTTTCCACAGATAGAGGTCTGCCAATAATGCGTAGATGGCAATTCTCGTAATCTTGCTGGAGTTTTGGTAAGCGTTGGCACTGTCGTCAGTAAAATAGCGACGCACCGCATCACCTTTCACTTTTTCCAAGTCGGTAATGAGTGAATCCAACACGTTGTTGAATGGTGTTGCAGGAATGATGTATTGCTGAGAGTCGTCAATACTGGGTTGAGTGGTGTAAGGAACATCACGGAACGTGCGAATCAAGTAGAAGTAGCACAAGGCACGAAGGGCCGTGGCTTCAGCGATGTTGGCTCGCATTTCCTCTTCCGTATAGTTCGGGTCGATGGCTTGCACCTTGGGTGCATAGTAACACACCGTGTTGCAACGGTTGATGGCTTCATAGAAACGAGACCAGTTGCATAACGGATTGGAGGGAAGAAGGTTCTCCTTCAAGATCTCGTTGATTTCGTTGGGAACGTTGGCTCCCAATCGCATGTTGTCGGAACGCAACTCACCCCAAACGCCCATTCGCGTGAGGCAGTCGGCACTTTCCAATGTCTCGTAACAACTGTTCACCACGCTTGTCACGTCAGCCTTCTCTGTCCAGTAATTCTCCAGTACCACCTCGTTCATGGGCAGAATGTCGAGAAAGTCGGAACAGGAAGTAAGCAGTAAGGACGGGAGCATCAAGACTGCTGCGCCGAGCCATCTTCTCACGGTGCTTTTTCTCTTGCCTTCCTTTATATATATGATTGTTGTATTCATAAGTTTATGGAATTAGAATTGAATGGTAATACCTGCTGTGAACGACTTGGCGCGTGGGGTCTTGGCTTCATCGTACACAATACCCATACTACCGTAACCCACTTCAGGGTCGGCACCAGAATATTTGGTGAGACAGAAGAGGTTGTTGGCGGAAATGTAGAAACTAAGTTGAGAGAATCCCCACTTCTTGATAATCTTCGGGTCGAGGGAGTAGCTCAATTGAGAATAGTTCAAGCGGATGAACGAACCGTCTTCCACGAATCTGTCAGAACCCAGCCAGTTGTAACCCGTTTGGTAAAGGGCTCGTGGTATTTCGGTCATGTCGCCTTCCACACGCCAACGCCAATTGACAGCACGGCTCTGGTTGTTGTTAGAGTACATGTTTTCAGCACGCATACGGGCGCGGTTGATAATCTTGTTGCCGTAACGGAAGTTGAATTGGTTCTTCCATGTCAGGCGACCGAAATTCAAACTGAATCCGAATCCTCCCGTAAACTTGGGAAGTGAAGAACCTAAGTACACGATGTCGAGCTCGTTGATTTGTCCGTCATGGTTGATGTCATCATAAATCGCATCTCCACCACGGAACTCATAGTTCACTGAACCTGCGCAGAACATCATGGGCTTGGTCATGTGGTTCTCGTCAAGTACCACTACGTTGTTTTCGTCACGTACCACAGGTGCATTGGGACCGCTTACGCCATGTATCTCCTCGGGTGTGTAGTCTGAATACTGGTAAACACCCTTGTAACGGAAGCCGTAAATACTTCCCAAGGCACGATTCAATTCCACTCGTGAAAGGTAAGAACCGTTTTGTCTGTCAAACTCATTGTTTAAGCTTGCCAAACATGTCTCTTCCATCTTCGTAATCTTGTTTTTGTTGTTCGCAAACGTAACGTTGAAGTCGAGACTGAACTTTCCGGCACGAATGATGCGGTTACCGTTGAGGTTGAACTCCCAACCGATATTCCTCATGTCTCCCACGTTCTGCCAAGCAAATGACGAGTAGCCTGATGAAGTAGGAATACCTCTGTTTGCCATTAACAGGTCGGTGGTGTATTGCCAATAAAATTCAACGTTACCTGTGATGCGGTCATTGAAGAATCCAAAATCGGTACCTATGTTATAGGTCTCTTTCTGTTCCCATTTCAAGTTGCTGAGTTGGATGTTTTGCGGACGAATACTTCCTTGATTCAAGTAACCAGCACCATTGCCATACTTACTGAAATAGAGATACTCAGAACCTGGTTGCTTACCTACGATACCCCAACCTGGTCTTATTGACAGCATGGAAACCCAAGGCAACGCCTTCTGGAACCACGGCTCCTTGTTGATGTTCCAACGCAAGGAAAGGGCAGGGAAGTTTCCCCATCTCTGGTCGTTTCCGAATTTGGTAGTACCGTCACGACGAACGGAGAAGTCTGCCATGTATCTTCCCTTGTAAGCATAGTGGGCAGAATAGGTGAAGTAGATGCTTCTCCATTGTCCGCTTCCCGTGTTCATTCCGTCGATGATTCCCTCAGCCGCAGCACTTTCGATATTGCCAGGCAATCCCCATGAAGAAGTGCTTTGCGAAGAAGATTCGCCAGTAGTGAGCTGTCCGCGCAACATCATCGTCAACACATGGTTCTTGTTTCTGAATGCTGGGGTGAACGTAATGGTGTGGGTAGTGGTAACGCCCAAGCTCTTGTTGGAGTTGGCTGTGGTGCGGTTACTCTGCTTGCCATTGGTATCGTTCCAGCCTCGTGTGCTCAGTGCGAGAGGCATAAACTGGTCTTCATATCTGTTGAAGATATTAAACACCACCTTGCCTTCGTAGTTCAGTCGGGTCTTGTTTTCCTCTACGCCCAATAAATCGTAGCGCAACTTAAACTCAGGTTCAATGTTGTAGCTGGTCTCGTAATTCTTTGCCAGATGAGCCAAAGCCACAGGGTTCTTGTCGTTGAGTTGGTCGCGCAACTGACTGGAAACCGTAGGCAGCATACTATAGTAGTCTCCCAGGTCGTTGCCGTTCTTGTCTTGCTCGTACACGGAGAGGTTAGGCATTCTCACATAACCAATGGCAAGAAGGTCGCCGTTGTTTTTCTGGTTTTTCGTATAGGTCAATGAAATGTTGGTCTCAATCTTGATGCGGTCTGAAACGAAATAGTCTAAGTTGACACGTGAGGTAAAGCGGTCGAGTTGTTGCTTGATGATAGAACCCGTCTCATGGTCATAACCTGCACCGATACGGAAATGAGCTCTCTCTCCACCACCGCTCAATGCCAGATAGTGATTCTGTCTCCAACCCACCTTTTTCACTTCTTTCAGCCAGTCGGTATTGTTGTTGTACATTTCATATTCAGGGAAGCTGGGGTTATAGTTCAATTCGGGAATATTACTTGCTGCATCGCTCAATGAAGGATTGAAGTATTCCTCTTTGAGCAACATGGTGTATTCATCACCGTTGAGCATCTGATAACCCGTAGGCTGATAAGTACCTGTGAGTCGGAAACTATACGTTACACGTGTCTTGCCTCGTGTACCACGCTTGGTCTTGATCTCGATTACACCGTTTGAACCCTGCGAACCCCAGATGGCTGTTGCGGCAGCGTCTTTCAGTACTGAGATGCTCTCGATGTCTTCGGGATTGACGTTGAGCAACTGAGCGAATTTCTCTTCGTTGGCAGAAGAGAAGTCGAAGTCGTTGGTGTTTGTTTCCCAAACGTTTCCGTCAACTACGATCAATGGTTCACTTGAACCGTTGATGCTCGATACACCACGGAGGCGCATAGATGTTCCTGAACCCAAGTTACCGGAATTGGCTACGATGTCGAGACCTGCGATACGTCCTTGCAGAGCCTCGTCAACTGTGGTGAATGACAATCCCTCAAACTCTTTCATGTCAATGCTCTGTCGAGCCGTAGAAATCTCATCTACGGGGATAGACAATCCTGAACCTTGCGTGCGTTGCTTGGCAACCACGGTCACTTCACCAATCTGCGTGGCACTCTGCAAAACCACGTTGTAGCTCATCTTGTTGATGGGGAACGTTGCGTTTTTATATCCCACGTAAGAGATGCGCAACTTATCCTTCGGATTCTTCACCTTAAACGAGAAGTTACCGTTGATATCGGTCTGCGTTGACGCAACGATACGATTGGAAGCGTCAAGTTCCACTACGTTTGCCATCATGATGGGACCAAAGTCGTCTGTCACCGTTCCCGTGATGATGTCACCTGCCTCTTGAGCGTAACAGGTGGAATATTGAAACTGAAAGGCGAACAACTGCAAGCAGAACGCAATCATCCAGAGTTTACCGCTCCAGTTTCTTCTTTGCAAATAGTCTTTAATAGATGTATCCATAGTCTTTATTTTTCAATCATCAAGGGTTGGTCTATTTGGTGGATTACAGCCGACGAACTGGTTTCTATCGCGCTGGCAGAAGAGGCGTCGGTCGAGTTGTATTGGAACTCGCGAGCCACCAAGTTATAGAGTCCGTTTTTCGTTTCCACACGTCGTTTGTTGCCTGCGTGGTCGGTCAGTGAGATACCGTCGTTGCTGAGCGTTGCCTTCACACGGTAGAATCGTTCCGTCAACGGGTCGATGACTGCGGTTTCAAAATCACCGCTATCATCTTCAGCTCCGATAAAGAGAGCGTTGTCTTGAATGTGGTATTTCAAGAAGTTCACGATTTGCAGGGAATCACGTGTCTTGGCTGACAGGTTTCCTTCTTCCTCGAATGCGTCAACGGCTTCCCATGACGAAAGTTTGCCACTCTTCTGCAGAGCCTCAATGCTCTCGTTGGTAGGCACGTAGATGGTGTAGTGGTAGGTGTTAAACACGGAAATGTTTGTTCCACCGCACGCATTTCTCTTGTTGTGAATAATCTCAAACAATCCGCTACCGTCCATCAGTTCCAGGAACTTGGAAAATTCGGGATGACTTGCCAGTACGTCACGAACGGTTTGGCGAGTTCCCAAGATGGGAGCACCTAAGATATAGCTCTTGCCGTTTCCGCCTTCGGTCTGGTCGTAGATGTAATCCACGGTAATGGGGCGACCTTCATTCATCTGGTAACTACCCTCTACCGTCATTCCGTTTGCGCCAGCCTTGGTGTTGTTGACGCGAATCTCCATTCCACCCTTTGTGCGATAGAATGTCTTTCCGTCTTCCACGTTTCCAATGACGATGTGCGTATCGAGAATGTCTTTCAGGCGGTTCCTGATCTGGTCGTTATTGGCTCTGCCTATCGAGTCTCCAACCTCTCCTGTGGCGGTGTCGTAGTTCCAGATACTTGCCCACACGCGGTCTTCTTCCCTTACCTTGGTTGCGTCATAGTGGAATCGGAACAGTTGGGTCTGTCTCTTTCCGTACGAGCAAGGGTCTATATACTCCAACAAGGCGTTGTTGGTGGGAATGAAGAAACTATAATATGAGTTCAGCGAATTTAAGTACACGTCGTATTGCAGTTGTTCTATTCCCCAATACATGATGCGCATGGTCTCGTTGATGAGAGCTGGGAATGAAACGCTTACGTAAGCCGTGGGTGAATACACGCGGTTGGTGAGGTAAACGGCACCGTTGCATCCTAACCATACTGAGTCGATGGCTTCTTCTGTTACGCCCATCGGGTCGTTAGCATCGTTGAGAATGTTTTGGAACTTGGAAGGAACGGAAGAGACAAACGAGCTCAACATGTTGTTGTTCACCAATTTGGCAATCACGTCATCAGGTACTTTATCCCATGAGCCATAGTAGTCTTTCAGCACCTTTCCTGCACCTTTTTCCCAATAATCGGTCATGGCTTGGTCGCTGGGAACCATCATCACTGCCATGTCTCGTTGCAAGACGATGTTTCCGTCCTGGTCATTCAGACCTGCGTAGTATGAATTCCATTCGGGATCGAATTTCAACAAACCGTTTACGGGACCGTTGTCAGGAGTGGCATTTACGGGAATACCGCCCTGCGATTTCCTTGAGAAGAATCTCTTTTGGAATACGGTGTCCACGTTGGTGTCGTACAGATAGTTGTATTGTGTCTTAACAGCTTCGTCAAGAGGGTAGGGAGCACAATATCTTTCCAACAGTTTGTTGAATTGGCTTACATTCTTCTTGCTGGCAATCAGTTCAGCCATATTGGGAAGTGGGGTAATCACTTTGCCCATGCGATGAATGAAACCGTTGGAACATTTGATGTTGGCTTCCACCACTTGAACACCATTCACGCTGGCATCTCCAGCCTTTCGGCTTGTCTCGTGGTTGTAGATGAAGTTGTAGTCTTCATTGGTGATTCTCCTGTTGGTGAGTTGCTTCTCGATGAAGTGAACCAATGGAACCACAGAGAAGTCTTCCATACATACGATAGGTTTGCCTGAGTTGCGGTAACGAGCCCAATAAGGATTGTTCGGCATTTGCTCTGGTCGTAAGACGGGGACGGAGTCGTAAGGCTGACTGGAAGCCAGACGACGCATACATTCTCCCTCACGGGGAGGTGTGCCCTCTACGCTCGACAAGCTGTTTAGCTGCATGGAGTTGTCAATCATACTTCCGAAGAGCAACAGCTTCTTTTGAGAGGTAGATAGTTGTTCATAACTCTTAACGCCCCAAGGGTTGTTGCGGAAAAATTCCTCATAAGCAGCGTCGTCTGCCACGAAGAGCGTCTTTGAACCCGTCTTGGAAAGCACTTCACGATAGCCCAATTCGTCAATCAGCCTGACGGTAATCTTGAAGGTTTCACCGCCAGAACTGCCTTGCTCATCAAGCCAACTGTAAATGCTCGACCCCCAACCTTCGGGAGTGCGTTCGTCGAGGTCGTACTCTGTACATGAAGGCAGGGTGCCGATACCTGTTATCAGCACGCTGACCATCATGATCCAATGACGACTTCGTTTCCAAAATTGCATTTCGGTTTTCATCATTTCATGAATTTGTTTTATGGTTTATCTATTTCTTATTTGATAATCACTTTCTTCGTCTTTCCGTTTGGATAAACGATGATGTTCATGCCCTTTTGCAAGGTGGGCAACAACGTACCTGCCACATTGTAAATCTTCGCACGCGAAAGGTCGCCTTCATCGTTGTCTATCACCTTGGCTATTCCGTCTGGAATTACGGAGTTGATGCGACATTCCAACAACAGGAACTCGTCAAAGCCAGTACCGTTGTTGAGGAAGCTTATCACGTAATTGCCTTTCTCTTGCACGTCAAACTTCAACTCGTATTCCTTGGCAGTGGTTAGGTTGGCAGCAGTGTTGCCATCTGCGTTGGGTGTTGCTGTGTATAAAGGCGATTGAGCCAATACTGTTGACTTCGAGTTGAGTATTCTTGCCTGGTATTTTGGACTTCCCTTCCAAGCTGCCATTGCAAACGTGAGTTTGTAACTTCCAGGTTGTAGTACCAATGGATAAGCGGTTTGCTTACCAAACTCTACCTTGTTTACTCGCCAATAGAGGGCTTTGCTTTGATAACCAGTAAATCCTTGGAATACACGGGCTCCCGAACTGTAAGAGTTGGGATATTGGTGAATCTCGTTGTTCTCTTGTGTGGCTTGCCAACCTTGTGGAATGGTTCCGCCCAACACGTCGTTGTAGTTGAGCGCATACATGGAAGACATGTCGGCAAAGATAGGTTGCAGGGTCACGATGTCATCAGGCATGGTAAACGTATTGTCTTCGTTGATGTCAACGTTGCCGTGAATGATGTTCCATCCCACCAGCGCATATACTTCTTCTGGAGTTACGTTCAGTGTCACCGTTTCGCCTTCAGCGGCAGTTTCGGCATTGCTGGTCACCGTACCGTGGTCAGATGGTCTGAGGGTAATCTCGAATTGTTCTTCTGGTGTGTCAGCTGGAATATACGACACATTATCTATATACATATTCAAGCCGCTGGTGTTTGTAATGATGAGTTTGTTCTTTCCTTCCACCAATGTGGCATTGAATATTGCTTTTTTCCATTCGTTGGTGTTGGTCTTCTCGCAACTTACAGTTGTCCTGTTGTTGTTTACGATGGCTGTAAGGTTACCTGTGCGTTGCGTACTCGTGTAGCGAATGGCTATCTTATAGTCGCCAGGGTGTTTGATGTTGATTTCATGACGAAGAGAGCCTGACGTACTTGTTCCCATGTCCATGAAACCGTTACCTGCATGTCCGCGTACACTGGGATACCAACCGTAGGGATCGGTCACACAACTGCGAATACTCTTATAGTCCATGTCTTCTGCCTCAATGATAATCGGGCCGTTATAGTCGGCTGGTTGTTTCGGCAGGTCGAGCGACAGGTTGGTGTCGTTCAGTAAGTCGGTGCTACGCTCCGTGGCTGCACCATGACAAGAAATGCTGATATCTACTGGTCCGTTGTGTCTTACATACAAGGTGTAGATGCCTCGCTCCTCATTCCATTTGGCTGTAGTGGTGGCATTAGCGAGCGTGCGCTTTTTCATAGTGAACGTAGGTTGCTCTGTTGCTCCGATGATGACGATGCTGTCCATGACCGTTGCCGTTGAATCACTACGGTAGTTGTTCAGGTACATGTCTATGTGGTCGGCATATTCGCGTACGATTCCGCTACTCAATTTTCCGTATGTCAGTTCTATGCTGTCGCAGGTATTATATAATAATGGTAAGATGGCTTTAGCCGAAGTTTTCTTATTCAGATAGGTATATGGCGTATAGGTCACCAATTGGTTCTTGTATCGTGACACGTAGAGGTCGCCCTTGCTCACCTCTGGGTACTGGGTGTTGAAATCGGATATTTTCCTTGTCTGGGTTGACCAGCGAGAAGTGTAGTTTGACTTCTTTACTTGCAAGGGAATGTTCCGTGCCAGGTCATCATATAATCCAATGGCTATGGGGATGGTGGCGTATCGTCCCGTCTTCTTGAAGTAGCAGAAGTTGTCCATCCATTGTCCGTTTCCCCTGTTAAAGGGGTCAACTTGCTTGTAGATGTTGTCATAGAGGTCGCCCCAAGCAGCATATTTCTGTTCGTCATTGCCACTGTTCACGTCGTTGATGACGATGATTTTGGTCTTGTTTACCACTTCCTCACGAGACGGAATATACATGGTTCCGTCAATGATTTTGCGAAACATGTCTAACCATCCTCCGCGGAAACTGGTAAACGTACCCCAATTTCTGCGAGTATAACCTTCAACGGTAGAGTTGCTGAGATTCTGGAAGTCTTCTGTCCATATCAACTCTGGACCGTCCCATACTGCACCACCGTTTACACACGTTTGTTCCATCACCGTGCCCAGACCGGCTGCCGTTGGGTATTTCTTTCCGTGCCCTTCACCGAGCAACGCATCAAGTGCGCCGTTCCATCCACAATTGTCATAGCGTACTCCGTAGCTCTTGGCAAGTCCTGAGACGAATGGAGAGAATGTTACGCTCTCGTTGTTGTAGAAACATGATGAGGTGGTATATTTATACAACCACAGAATAGCATCGGGATAGTTTCTGCAAGCTGTCAATAGGTCTTTGTCACGTTTCATCATGCCGATGGGGTTGAGCGGATGTGACCAGATATTTCCGCAAAACGAGATGGTGAGAAAACCTCCGTACTTGTGAGCCATTGGCACCAACTTGGCGAAGAGGGCTATGCGAGAGGCTTGTGTACTTGAACTTTTGTCGTTGGCTTCATCGAATCCCCAAAACTGCTCGGCAAAGTTCCATCCGAGGAAGTTGGGGTAGGTCTTGTAGAAATATTCAAAAATCTCCAAGTCGTCATCTTGGATGTGGGTGTGTCCGCCACTGGCTGGTTGACAGGTAAACCACATACCATTGGCTTGGCAAACACTTGCCCACGACTTGTATGTCCTGATGGCGTTTTGCGGCATTTTGTACACGTTCTTCTCCGTGTCGTATTGGCATGAAAGCGAAAGGTTCATGCACACAAACGGCTTCACGTCGTCAGGGATGAGGTTGATGATTTTTTGCGGGTCTGCCTTGTTCCACACGTCAATGTGGATAAGCCAAAGCGGATGTTTTGAGTCGATGGGACGTCGCTCTTGCGCCCCAGCCAAGCTTCCGTTCATGAGGAACAGAATCAAAAAAATGAGAAAATGATGATATTTGTTCATGGTCGTAAAATTAAATCTTTGCAAATTTACTTGAAATAGATGATTTGGGCGTTTTTTATTGTATCATGCTTTTTGGCTGGTGTAACATGGTTGCGTCTATATGCAGGGAATAAAGAAGAAAACACATTTCGCAAAGTGTTTTTATAGGAAAATGTGCTATATTTGCAAAAAAATAATAAAACTTGTTTTTTTTATGAGAAAGTATTGCTTACAATTGTTTTTGATGATGGTAGGTGGTGTGCTTCAAGCACAAAATCCATATCTGCCATTGTGGGAACATCTTCCCGATGGAGAACCACGTGTCTTTGAAGATCCTGACAACCCTGGTAAATATCGTGCGTATATTATAGGTTCGCACGACGTTCATTATACTGAGTATTGTGGTAATGACGTGCGGATGTGGTCGGCTCCCGTGGAAGATCTCAGTCAATGGCGTGATGAGGGTCCTATCTTTTCTTACTTCATTGACGGACAATGGGACACGATGTTTGCACCCGATCTCGTGGAGGTGAAAGACCGTATCACGGGCAAGAAGACGTATTACCTTTATCCTCACTCCAGAGGATGGCGACGTGTGGCAATGGTCTGCAAAGGTGACCGTCCCGATGGTCCCTTTACTCCCGTTAATATCTCTGCTGATGGACGTACTTGTCTGCCTGGTTCGCTCATCGACTTTGACCCATCGGTGTTCATTGAGAATATCACCAACAAGAAAGACCCTGATTATGATAAGGGATTTCGTGCATACGTATTTTATGGATTCCAGCACTCTACAGCGTGTGAACTTGACCAAAACACGATGTATTCAAAGCGTGAGGGCACGGAACTGATTGATCCGTTTATTCCTGCTAGCAGTAGAGATGGGAAGTTACTGGATAAGGAGGGTAGCGTGTATAAGGCTCTGTATAAGGGACAGAATCCGCTTGACTTTAATTTCTTCGAGGCTTCATCCATTCGTCAGGTAGGCAATAAGTATGTGATGGTGTTCTCTGGCTATAGTGGACAAGAGTATGGGGTAGGGGCTACTAACTCAGCCTTGCGATATGCGTTCGGTGATTCACCATTAGGTCCTTGGCGTTCTGGTGGTGTGTTGGTGGATTCTCGTGGCATAGTTCTCAATGAAGATGGCTCTAAGCTGATGACCACCAACGCCGCTCATAACACACATGGCTCATTAGAGGAAATCAATGGACAATGGTATGTGTTCTATCATCGTCCTCCACGTGGTTTCGGAAATGCACGTCAGGCAATGGTGGCTCCTGTGAAGATTACATGGGACAAGAAACCCGTAGCTAAAGGGGGCATGGTGAAAATTACTGGCTATGACCCTTATGTGAAGGACAATGAATGGAAGGCAATTGCAAGCAACGGTGATGCTTATACGGGTGCAGAGGTTACTTCTGAGGGATTCCAGATTTTCGGTCTTCCTCCTTATCAGTATTATTCTGCGGGTATCGCTTGCTTCATGACGGGCAACCAATGGCTTCAAGATACGCACGATAATTGGGATAATCACATGGACTTAGCGGGAATCACCAATAAGGGTATTATCGGATTCAAGTATTTTGGATTTGGTGGCTTGCCCAAAGACTCTAAGGGTGTTAAGGCTTTTGTGGGTACAAAGAAGGGTGATGGTACGATACTGAACCTCAACCTCACACCTCAAGGCAAGGGGGCTTTCAAAATTCATGTGATGCTCGATGGTCCTTACGCTAATTCCACATGGAAAGGACGTGAGATTGCCGTTCTCAGCGTACCAGAAGATGCTCCGCAGGTGGCTACCATGTTCCAAGTGGCTGTGCCAGACGTGGAAGGACTCTTAGGCAAACATGCCATCTATCTCGTGGCGGAGGGACCAGAGGTGCAGCAACCTGAAAACAATCGTCCTCGCTTTGGTGGGACGCAACGGCAACCACAGCGTCCCGTGGGATTGTTCGACTTTCACGGCATTGGATTCTCGTGTAATTCCGTTTCTATAGCAAGACCTGTTGTTCCTATGCCCAAGATAACCGTAGATGGTAAGGCTTTGCGTATTCCTTCTACGCCCGTCTTCGCTACGGGAGCTAACGGCTATACCGAGGCTAACCATTATCAGGTGTATGCACCCATGACAGACCAATCTGTTATTAAGGCTTCTGCCTCTGACCCTTCGGTGAAGATAGAGGTAAGTGGCATTGTAGCGGGTAGGGCATCGGTGAAAATGACGTATCAAGGACAGGAGAAGATTTTCCTCATTAATTGATACTAATTGAATGACAATGAGTTAATAAATTGTAATATATTTGTAGGTTTGTATTTATTTATATAGCTTTGCTCTCTGTATAATATCAATATTTGTATTATGAAGAAAACTATCATGATTATGTTTGCGATGTTGTGTAGTATCACAATGAGCGCACAAACAGCTGACAAGTTGTATGCGGAGGGCAAAGCTCTCTATGATGCCAAAGATTATGGCAAGGCTATTGTTAAGTTGAAGGCTGCTGCCGAAAAAGGGCATAAGAAGGCTCAATATCGCTTGGGCTTCTGTTATGATAAGGGTAGGGGAGTTACTGAGAACGATACACAGGCTTTCCAATGGTATTCTAAGTCGGCTGCACAGGGGTATGCGAAGGCGCAGTATCAATTGGGCAAATGCTACAAGAACGGCGAGGGTACTCAGAAAGACCGTGCCAAGGCTGTTGCTCTCTTTACTAAGGCTGCCAACCAGGGCAATGCCAATGCCCAGTACGAAATGGGCAAGTGCTACCTGAAAGGCAAGGGTGTACCGCAAAGTGATAGTAAGGCTAAATCGCTCATCAAAAAGGCACTTGCCGACGATAAGGACGGCAAGGAAATCATGGATGATATTCGCAAGGATGCTGCCAAAGGCGATGAGGATGCAAAGAAGATTCTCACTCTTATCAAGTAGTAGGTTGAGCGTTATCAACACACTTGATTACTGATATAAAATACCAAAAATAAAAATCATCATGAAAAATTCCATCCTAATTTTTATCCTTCTTGTTGTAGGAATTGTTTCGGTAAAGGCGGACAACATCACCGTCAACGGTACCAGCCGCTCGTATAATGTCATTGTACCTAAGAACCTTGGCGAGAATAGGCCGTTGCTCATTTTCTGTCATGGCTACAACCAGGATGCAAATTGGATGCAGAACAACGAATTTAAGAACGACAATGTGAGCATGGAAGCTGTATGCGACACCGCTAAGTTCATCTGTGTCTTTCCCAACGGTATAGACAGGGCATGGGATACTGGTGGCGACCGTGACATCAACTTCATCAAGGCTATTATCGACAAGATGGCCACTCAATACAAGATTGACCGTAACCGCATCTATTTAGGTGGCTTTTCTATGGGCGGTATGCTGACGTACAACGCCATCAACAAGATGCACGACATCATTGCAGCCTTCGTTTCTTGTAGTGGTCCTTCGGTAGTAACGCCCAGTTCCAAAACACGTCCGATACCTCTACTGCATATTCAGGGAACAGCCGACAACTTCGGTGGTGTACAGCCTGCTCTGAACCCGTGGATCAAGCACAATGGTTGTTCGACAACAGCTAAAGTCGTAACTAACTACAATAAGTTCAGTGGTGCAACGATGCACACTTGGGGACCTGGTAATGATGGCGTTGAAGTCAAGTTGCTGGAGTTAAAAGACAAAGGTCATTGGATTTGCAAGGAGCAACAAGTCTATACGGGCAAAGAGATATGGAACTTCTGCAAAAAATACTCTTTGAACAAAACTTCACCCAGTGTCAGAATCACTTCACCTGCTACTGGCGGAAAGTATATCTGTTTCGCACCAAAGGAAGATACGCAATTTCCTGACATTACTATCACCGCCACCGCAGACGACCCTAATGGTATCATAGAAAAGGTGGAGTTTTACGATGGTACTAAATTGATTGCCACCTGCACCGAGAAACCCTATCAGGCAATACTTACGGGAGCTACCGCTGCCAAGCACACTCTGAAAGCTGTTGCCACCGACAATGATGGAGAAACAAGCTCTGCTACTATAGAACTGACATTGCAGGCTCCGACATCGCTCACCGTGTCTTCGGATTTCAAAGAGGCAAACGCATTGCCCGCTGGATGGACTACTTACGACAGTAGCGAGCGGCGTTCGGGCTATAGTGGCGGTTATTCCTCGGGTTGCCGCGTGTTGCAGTTCACAGGCTCGTCTCGAGGTTTTAATTACGGTCTATACTTTCGTAACATCAACGGTAAAGCCAAACAGGGTTGGGCTAAATATGGACTCAGCGATGGTGGTACAACGCTCAGTTTGGCTCCCGGACACTATACGTTGAAATATAGAATATGCAACTGGAACATGGCGAACTTTGGTCAGGTTGAACTCTACATTGAAAAGCGTACGGGCGGAGCAAGCATTGCCAGTCAGACCTATATGCCGAATATCAATATTGGAAACGTGCCTTCAAACAATTTCAATACTCCAGCGCAGCAGTCATTCGAGTTTGACATCACCGAACAGGGTGACTATGTCATTGCTGTCTATTCTGCCGCATCTGAGTGGAGTGACTGCATCGTTGGCCAACTCATTCTGACAAATAATAGCTATGTGGCAACGGGTATAGACAGTTATAACGTAAATCGCAGCTTGCCAGATAATAACTGGTTTGACTTGCAAGGAAGGAAAGTGAACAAACCGTCTAAGTCTGGATTGTATATCAATAGTGGCAGAAAGATTTTCTTTGTTCCGTAAATACAACTATTTTCAAAAATCCTCTATTTTTGTTGAACTTTTCTAAAGGTGGGAAGCTTCAGCTTGCTATAATGAAGAATAAAATGTCTTTTGTCGAAAGATGTTTGTGAAGAGTTAAATAAAAGAACTTTTTTGTGTAGTTTTAGATGAAAAAGAAAAAGAGGGCAGTCGAAATTGAACTGCCCTCTTTTTTCTTTCTATAGTTTACAGATACTATTAGAGCCAATAATATTTGGTCAAGAAATAAGTTCTGTTCCAATCCACAATATTCAACATGGATTCACTTTCTGGACGTGGGTCTTGCTCGTTCAAGTTCATTACTTTCTTGCTGCCCGTGTCATAGAGTGGCCATTCCCTTGCCTTGCCATCGGGTGAGATTTCAGCACTTAACGATGGATTGCCCGTCTTGGCAAACTGAACCCACATCTTGCGCATGATCTTTGAGAAGGTAGCGTCGTATGGTTTTACTTCGGTCATCTCTGGATGGCAGAACACTATAGGAAGCTCCTCTCCATGACCGCTCTTCAAATTCGGTACAGCAGATTCAACCGTATAGAAATAGGTGTAGGATTTACCGCCGGCTTTAGCTTGGTTCTCCGACATTCTCATGCACGGTGCAATAAACCATATCTGGCTGTATAGGCGGCTGTAAACTTCCCAGCTTTCTACCTGCATGGAATTACAGTAGCTCTCTACCAGTGCCTTCTCTTCATCGGTCAAACGCTGGTCGAGTTTCTTTGCTTTGCGGTCGGCTCCCCACAATTTAAAGCCTTCCAGCCCCATAGCGAGGGCGAAGAAGTTCATCTCGTCCTTGTTGCAGCCTTGCAGGAAGTCAATGTCCTTTACTGCACCGTTTGCAACAGCCTCGTGCGGATCCAGTGGCAGATAGTTTCCGTCTCTTTCAGGAGCTGTGCTCAATGAGTGAATGGATGCTGCTTCCACCAACTTGTCAGCATCAATCTTCAGCAGGTCGGCTACGGTTTTGCAGCCGAGTACTTCCATCACTTCATTTGTGCAAGCGATGGCTTCTTCCTTAGACCTCGTGACGGCAGGTGAACCGCTTTGTGCAATGACACGCTTAAAATACTTGTGCGAACCTTTGACCAGCGAGAGCAATGTTACGCTTGCAGCACCAGCCGATTCTCCCCAGATAGTCACGTTGTTGGGGTCTCCGCCGAAGCCTGCAATGTTCTCATGAACCCACTTCAGTGCCATCATCTGGTCCATAGTTCCCAGATTCTGTGCATCAGGGTAGTCCTTGCCGTCAGGCAGGTGGGAGAGATTGAGGAAGCCCATAATACCAAGCCTGTAGGCTACGGTAACGACGATTACATCGGGATTTTCTTTGATGAAATTGGTGCAATCAAACAATTCCACTCCCGTTCCGCCTGCAACGTATGCTCCGCCATGAACATATACCATAACTGGTTTCTTCACGTTAGAGGCATCTTCTGCTTTCCACACGTTCAGATAGAGGCAGTCTTCACCTTGATAATCCATGACCTCTTTAGACTGGCAAGCACCTTTCGCATTGTAATAGGCTTCATAGATGCCATTGTCTGCCTTGACATCCACGGGTGCTTTCCAGCGCAGCGTCCCTACGGGCTGCTGACCTACAAAGGGGATACCCTTATAGGTAATGACATTATCTGTCTTTTTGCCGACGAATGTGCCGTTGATACATTTCACTGCCAACGACTTGTCATAATTGCCATCGGTAATCTTTTTGTTCTCTTTCGTCTCAGTTGCTGGCGGAACAGGTTCCAGACCATCATCTTTGTTGCTACATGAAGTGAGCACCGTCATTGTGCCGCTGACAAGGATGGCGGCAATCATCCACATTTTCAATTTTTTCATATTACTTTTTTTGGAGTTAATAAGTGCAAAGGTAGTCAATTACCTCTGAAATCACATTTATTAAAACTCCCCTAACAGTAACTTTTTACGATTCTGAGACGGATTTTACCATTCTAAAAGCCGAGGCAGCAAAGACAATCTTTTTCCTACTCCGTCGCATTACGCATCCACTTAGTTGCGTTTGTTCCCATGATTTGCTTGAAGACGGCACTGAATGTACTGTAACTACGAAAACCACTCTGATAAGCCAGTTGCTTAGTTGTCACTGGTTGGTGGGCTGCTACTGCCTCATGGTAGAGGTTGATGAAGTGCTGGATGCGTAGCCCGTTGATATAAGCATTGTATGTGGTACCGTGTGTGGCAAAATAATTGCTGAGGTAGGATCGGTTGGTGCCAATTACTTTGGCGAGTTGGGTAATGGAAGTGTCGTATTGCAGATAGAGTTGTGTATCTTCGCAATGCCGTTTCAACAGTGGTCCGATTTTGTTGCGAATGGATAATGAATAGTCATTATCTTCCACATTCTCCGTGTCTGCTGTTTCTTCTTCCGGATCTTTAACTGTGATGCTCAGGTCGCTTAACGTTTCCACCCGCCACAAGAAGTAGCAGACAAGTATGATATTGTTCACCTGAGTTATGTATTTATACACCGGTCCTTTGACACTTAACGAGTAGATACCGAACACCAGCAGAATGATGGCCAGCACAATGAAACTTTGCCACACCTCTTTGTGTTCCAGGTCGGCATAATTCTCGCGCAACCATCGTCCGTATTGTTTTGTCGCCCTTACCATGTATAGTGCCAAGCCAATGCCCGACAACAGGTGATAGGTATATATCTGTGGAAGAAGGGCATCGCTACGTCTGGCAATACACACTGCCAGTGCTACAGCGGGTGGAAATACCATTACTCCAACGAGCCATAATGGTCGCCGACGGTCTTGTAGCATAACGAACAAGATGGTTATCGCAATTGGAATGAGCGTCAGGAAGTCGAGCATTGCACCAACAAGATAGTTTAGCATGATATCTTCGCACGAGTTGAGAAAAGGGATAGGCGAATACCACAAATGGCTCAAAGTCATGCTGGCAAAGAGAGCTGCAGTCCATCTACGCAGACGTAATGACGGCGTGACGTTTGGGGCAAAAGCATTGGCTCGACGGAACAACAGATAACAACATGCAATCAAAGACAGCATTGCCACTGCTGCATAAAACATCAAATAGAAAATATCTTCGCGTATTTGTTGCTCGTACATGGATAATAACCTGATTTTGAAATTCTTGCCTTGTAAACGTATTAACGTTTAAGTCCAGCTAACAGTTATTTGTTAGTTTTGTAGTAGGAGGTCGGCATATTAGTCCGACCACCTACTATTCAATTGCAAAGTTACGCAAAGTTTGGGAATTATCGGCATTTCTGCCCTATCTTTTTGTATTTAGTAACCATAAAAAAACAACTAAATAAAAAACTTCTGAAAAGTAAAATGAGATTTTGTCATGCTATTTCGCAATTTTGGTTCAATTTCCAGACGTTATTTCAAAATTATTTTATGATGGTACGAAATAATGAAAAATAGCGATGTTTTGTTAATTAATTGATAATCAGTTGCTTGTTATTTTAAGGTTTCTTCAAAAACCATCAAAAAGCATATTTCTCACTGAAAAAACATCATTTTATACATTCATCAAGTATCGTTTTAGCAGAGCTAACATATTATATTATGCCCGTAACATAATATGTTAGCGTCATAACTCATCATTTTATTCAAGAAATGGTGTAATTCTGAGTTTATAAACCCAATTTTCAGCTTCTTTATTTCTATAATGCAAGAAAATCCAAACAAAATTTTGTAAAAATATAGGATGGTAAAATTAATCCGCTGACTCACTTTATTCTTGATTAGCCAAGCTTCACCAACCGGGTAAATCTGGACTCAATAGTTTTTTCATAGGGGAGGAAAATTGAAGATTGAAAATTGAAAGATTATGTTTGTGGTCGATGTCGTTAAATGGCTTTGCAGCATGGAAAGATGCCGATAGGCATCGGATGTCAGTAGC
>Ga0310694_10000399_pt1 | contig 58309 bp, 49 predicted proteins | sample 174DNAGHGhighgp2_FD_203884 | JGI IMG/M metagenome (GOLD analysis project Ga0310694, IMG submission 203884) | Sheep rumen microbial communities from Palmerston North, Manawatu-Wanganui, New Zealand - 1742 DNA GHGhigh gp2 (v2) (version 2) | ecosystem: Host-associated > Mammals > Digestive system... | reverse complement strand
TGCGGTTGTAGTAGGTCAGTTGGGTACTATATATACAATCGACGCAACGCTCAATCCCGAGACCGGTGCATATAGCTTCAAGATGCCGGCAGCTGACGTAACCATCGATGCTACGATTGCTTTAAAGCCGGTTCCGGAAGGAGACATTTTCGCAGGCTTCACGGCAACGGGCGGTGCAGGCGGATTTACCAATGAAGGTTCTGCCAATCTGGTAGATAACAAGTTTATTAGCTCGGATTGGACAAAATGGTGTACCAACGATGGTCATAAGAGCGTTCCGACGGGCGAGTCGGAGTCTTGCTGGTGGATAGATTTCGAGGCAAGTGAAGCTCTTAATCCGACCGGTTATATCCTGACTACCGGTAATGACAGTGGCAGTGAGCACGGACGCAACCCGAAAAACTGGGTCCTCAAAGCGAAACTCGATGCCGGTGACGCATGGACCACGATCGCTACTGTGACCAATGATGTCACTATGAAAAATAAAAGTTTCAAAGACTACAAGTTCTTTGTGGATCAGTCGGGTACGTACCAATACTTCCGCTTTGAAGTGTTTGCAAACCAGGGCGCTAATGTAATGCAGCTTTGCGAGTTACGCCTTATCGGTGCCGAACCGGTTGTGGCAGTTGCCAACACCCTGCAACTCCATGTGAACGATGCATTGATGGGATCAGTAGCCTTACAGAACCCAAGCAACGACATCATCGACAATGGTAACGGTACATACACCGTTCCGGAGGGCGCTACGGTAACACTCCTTGCTACCCCGAACGAGGGCTATGAGTTCATCGGATGGAAAGCAAGTAGTTCTATTTGCGACTTTAACGAATGTGAATTCGTTGATCTCCACAAAGATGAAAACCCGCTGACCGTCGACATGTACATGACAGCAGCTTTCATGGCTGAGTTCGCAGCAGTTGCTCCGACTAATCCGGAAATCAAGCTGAATGCTGATTTCAGTGGCAGTTGGGCTAACACCGAAGCTTTCACGGATAACGGTGACGGTACGGCAAGTTGGTCTATTTCCACACTGGCAGCAGGTAATTGGTATCACTTTGGTGTGAAAGTGGATGGTACTTGGACATCGGACAATGCTGCTTTTGACCGTGAGAACCCGAGCCGCGTCGTCAGCGGTACAGGTGAAGCCATGTGGTTCCAAGCTGATGTAGCAGGAGAATACACCTTCACATGGGAGTATGCCACCAACACACTTACTATCGGCTATCCGGAAATTCATACGTACACCGCTGTGGGCCAGAACTTAGCGGTCTTTGGTAACTCGTGGGATCCAAGCATCACCGCCAATGATCTGGTGCTCCAGGAGGACGGTTCCTATAAATGGGAGAAAAACGTTTCATTCACAGGTGCTATTACTATCCAGTACCGCGTTTGCGAAGACCATGCATGGGGTGTAGCGTATCCCGCTACAAGCGAGCAACCTGCTTCATTTGAAATCCCCGGCTTAGGTGATTATAAGATCACGATCACTTATAACCCGGTTGGAAATGTGATTTCCGCATCGGCAGAGAAGATTGCCAAACCGACCATTCAATTGAATGGTAATTTCTCCGGCGAGTGGGCTGATACCGAGGCGTTTGAAGTAGTTGAGCAGCCAATGGATAGTTATGCTAAATTGACAAAGCTCCTTGAGCCGGGTACTTATGAGTTTGGTGTCAAGGTGAACGGCGAGTGGAGAGCGAACGGTTCTGCGTACACACGCGATAATTATTCGTATATCATAGAGGAAGGTCATACGGGTAATCTGACTATCAATGTAGATGTCAAGGGCTACTACTCCTTCTTCTGGTATTATGATAACAACCGCTTGACAATCGATTATTCACGTGTATGCGGCATGTACTGGAAGGATGTAACGGCGGGCAATTTCGAAGTGACACTTGGTCAGGAAGGCGAAGTGACCCTTCCGAAAGTTTGGGCAACCAGTATGGCATTTGTATACAATATCGCAAATGGATCGGATCAAGTTCGTTTGGGTTCGACCGATGAGACGGTGGCTACTATCGCATATACACTCTCTATGGATGGTCTGGGTACCCTTACGTTCCATCAAGCAGGTGAGTGCGATATCTATGTAGTACATGATATGACCAATCTTTATTGCTACGACTCTTGTGCATTCCATCTGACTGTTCTTCCGGCACCGACTCCGCAACCGGCAGAAGATGTAAACATCATCCCGAACGTAGATCCGGATCATGCAGGCGTTTATTACAGCACGTTCTATGACAGCGCGAACAAGTATGCTCTGCCCGCAGGCGTAGAGGCATACGTAGCTACCCTCGACGGTGCTAAGCTCTTGCTCTCGAAGATCGCAGACGCAGGTCAGACCATCCCGGCTAACAATGCAGTTATTCTCAAATCGACCGTTACTCCGTTCACCCTTAGCATCAGCGATGCAGAGGCTGTTCCTGTCAATGCGATCAACCATCTGCAGGGAACAGACGTATCTATCGCTACGCCGGGTAACTGCTATGTACTGGCTGGTAACGATGGTGTCGGATTCTATCACTACACCGCTTCGATGCTCAACCCGCACAAAGCATACGTCATCTACAACGGCTCGAACCAAGCGCCGAAACGTATGCCGTTCATCTTCGATCAGGCTACCGGCGTTGAGAATGTACAAGGTGACAAAGTACAAAGTACCAAGGTTATCGAGAACGGCGTCCTCTACATCATCAAGAACGGCGTGAAATACAACGCACAAGGACAGGTTGTCAAATAAATTTGACATTTAAGATTTAAAATTTAAGATTTAAAATTTGAGATTTTATGAAAAAGAACTATAATCAACCCGCAGTGCAAGTAGCACGTATCGCATTGGAATCAATGGTTTTGGCAGGCAGTCCTGCTCCCGCTCCATCTGGTGATGAAGTACCTATCGGCAGCGGTGACACCGATATCCAATGGTAAATCATAGCCGAAAGGCTAATTGTATCGCAAATGGCGGTAATCCGACATGGGTTACCGCCTTTTTTATATCTATCAAACAACAAAAATTTAAATTATTAACTATTATTTGTTCTATGACCAAGTATCAATTTCTGCTCAAAAAAAAGAAAACGGAGAGTTGAGCATTCTCTTCGAGTTAGGACTCCCCGTTCATTTATCCAATTGGATGGAGTATTATGCATTCCATCTGGCGCATCCGGAACAAAGCCAGTTGGAATTATCCTGCGAACTAAAAGTGGGACATAGTACTATCCAACGAGCGTTAGCCTATATGCAGCAAGAATTAACGATGATGTAATTATTTCCATCCCATCTCTTTGCGGATGTCGGCACATACATCATCGAATGGATCGATGGGTTTTAACCATTGCTGTATGTTCGTATCCATCCAACCCAGTACAGTCTCCAGATTATCATGCAGACAGGTCATATAATACAAATCCCAGCAGATAGCTTCTTGATGAAAAACTCGGTTGCGTAGGCGACGCAAGGCATTGCATGGCGCGGATATGTTCTTGCGCTGGCGATCTTTCTTTGGCATATTCGGGAAAGCCTTACGCAATGATTTCCATAATACACGCTCATATTGGCTATTAAGCAGCATTACCCAAAAACCGAACGTCATCTCCGATAGAATCTTGTCAGTATCAACCTTTTCTCCTCTGTTTCTTATGAGCGCTTTTGCTTTGTCTATTTCCGGCACAAGTGGTTTCAATGCATCCGTTGTATAGAAAATATTCCACCAATCAGTCGTTCCTGCCATAGCACACAACTCACGGCTCAATGCATTGCGCAGTGTTACTTCAAATACAGACAAACTGATATACAACGACTCTGCCAAGCGCAGGTTCGATTTGTAATGCTTAACTGCCTTCTCTTCGTCGCCTCTATTGTAGGCGATGTACTTACTCATACGTCTCGCAGAGAAAGCGGATGTCAATATTTCCAATTCACTCATAGCCATAAAAAAACCCGGATTCATCACCAGCATCAATATCTGGGAGAGGAACTACCGGGACTGCGAGTGCAAAAGTACTGCTTTTTTTTAACATGACCAAATATTTCGAAGAAAAAATGCAAAATTTCTTCGTTTTTATCCGAAAAACCATATTTCTGCAACAAAAACACTTAACTTATTGCGGAAAAATCCACCCTCAATGGCGGGTTGCCTATATGCTTTAAATGTAGTAATTTTGCAGCGAGATTTGAAAAATAATCGTTCCGTATGGATAAGAAAATTTGAAAGCGTATGGCAAGAAAGAAAGTATCAGACAACAGACAGGAGATTGTATGTAATTACATCCATGACAACCTCGTGCAGTTCGACCGGCTCAGGCATGATCTGATCTCCAACAAGGTGCAGATAATGGATGAGCGGGTTAGTGGATTAGAGGGGGAGTGTTCGTCTCCGGAGACTCTCCGGTGGCGGGACATTACGACCAGCGACATCAATGATATCGTGTGTGACTGCTCGAACGAGAGCGGTTTGCAGATCACGGCACGGGAAGTGCTGGCGGTGCTCCAGTCGCATCGTGTGCCGGACGTGCATCCGCTGCGCGAGTATGTGCTGGACTGCAAACCCTGGGAACCCGGGCAGCCTGACTGGATAGGGTGGTTGTCAGAGCAGGTGACGGTCGAAGGAGGGGAAGAGGCGCAGAAACTATGGCGCATATGCTTCACCAAATGGTTCGTCGCCATGGTAGCCAGTTGGCTGAAGGACGAGGCGGTCAATCAGCAGGTGCTTGTGCTGACAGGCAGACAGGGCATCTACAAGACCACGTGGCTCGAACATCTGCTGCCACCCGAACTGCGCGCCTACAGCTGCAAGATGGCGAACAGCACCCAGTTGAACAAAGACGAACGCCTCCGTATCGCAGAATACGGACTGATAGCCTTGGATGAGATAGACGCGATGGGACCAAAGGAACTGAACGTGATGAAATCCGTCATCACGGCTTCGGATATCTCCGAGCGGGCAGCTTACGGTTACACCAAAGAGCGTAGGATCCGTCTGGCATCGTTCTGTGCGTCCGGCAACAAACAGGAGTTTCTGACCGACCTGACGGGTAACCGGCGGTGGTTGCCGTTCCAGGTGGAGAATATCCGGAATCCGTTCTATATCACTTTGCCTTACGAACAGATCTACGCAGAGGCCCGCTATCTGGTGGAGACCGGTTTTCAGTACTGGTTCGACCTCGACGACATCGAGACGCTGGAGACGCACAACGAGGATTTCCGTGCGCAGGAGAACGAGGAGCAACTGCTCGCCGTCTATTTCGATGTGCCGGCAGACGGATACGGTACGTTCATGACGACTGCCGAGATCAGCGACAAACTCGTCATAAAAGGCTCCATCAAGAAACCGATGAGTCTGAGTCGATTAGGGATGGTACTGCAAGCGGCAGGATACCAAAGTAAAAGGATTGGAAAATCCGGAACGAGAGGGTGGATAGTGCGAGAGCGGGATGCGGAGGAGATAAACGCTAATCGCAGTATAGAAGGTAAAGGCTGACGGCTGACAGGCTGACACCCTTTCCGTAAAATACATACACCCATACGCGTGTGTATGAGTTTATAAAATAGGGTGTCAGCCGTCAGCCTGTCAGCCTATGAATCACTTATTTTATTAATCATCAAAATTTTTAACATTATGGCAAAAGTTGTTTTAGCACCGTTTATCGAGTCGATATCCGGCAAAGTAGGTAACCTTCAGTTCAGAACCCTCAAAAGCGGCAGGACGGTGGTACATGCCCGTCGGGGTATGACGGAAGAAGGGATTGTGCATCGTTCGACACCGCCTACACAGGCAGAGATCGCGCATCGCAAACGCTTCGGGATGGTGAGTTCCATCACGGCAGAGATCCAGGGTCGTTATGCCCGCATCGACAAGGCAGCTGCCGACCGTCAGCAGATATGGTTGAAGGTAAAATATCTGTACGACAAACATGTGAATGAGGTGGAAGACGAGAAAGAGTTGCGTAAGTTGATCCTTGCCAAGTACGACAAAAGTACCTCAAAACCCCGATAAAACCCCGTTTTAGTCCGAAAAAAATGACACGAATCAGCAAAGAAGAATTGGCGCGGCGGTTGACAAAAGCGGTAGGATTGGAAGACGGTAAGGAGGGCTTGGGCATCCTGATCTTCGGGTGGTTCCGTTACCGCCGCTACGGCAAGAAATACCGCAAGGCGGTGTATAACAGAGACTGGCTTTACATCACCGAAGTACAGGACCTGAGCGAGTACGCAGGGTACGATCTGAGCGTTTGTCCATCCTGATGGAATTTGCGAAGGCAGATATTTGGTCATGTCGTAAAAAAGCAGTACCTTTGTCGTCGGAATTGGAGAGATAAGATAATGAATAGTCAGGGCGTTTGTCGCTTCCTTCTCAGTCTTGATTATTCAGAAAGGAAGGACTCCATTCCAGCGCGCTTTCGCTGGAACTATGACTTGCGTGACTCGCAGCGATGCTGCTCAATTACGCTCCGTCATGTTCTCAGCTCTCACCCCAAAAATTAAAATTTTTCGGGGACCCCAAATGAACAACAACCAAAACTATTATGGACAAAAGACAAATCATCAAGATTGTGATCTCGGTGCTGATCGCAGCCCTCACGGCGCTTGGCGCAGCCCTCGGTTTGCAATCGTGCACAGCAACCCGGGTGGTGAGTACGACCGCCAGTTACGTGCAGCGCGGCGACACCACCACCACCATCATGACCAAGACCACGGAAACGTATCGTGGCGAGAAACATTAATCACTTTATTAACCTAACCCTTATCCCCTCTCATCTGGCTTAGAGGGGCTCTCCCCCCTCGGGAGGACTGCTAGCGTAGCGATAGTCCGACCGAAGAGCGAGGGCATGACGTAGCGCTCTACAAGGGCAGAGCCCGCAGTCGCGCGAGTCATAGCCAGCAGCGAATGGGAAAAGTAACGTATTCACCGGGTATCCAGTACATCAAAGGATCCCTTGCCAAACCGAAGAAAGTGGATGGTCATAACCACGGCGATTACCTGATCGGTACGCACCGTGAGGCTGCGACAACCAACCCGAACTGCACACGTATCTACATCCGCAAGGCAGACACGTATGTGCGCAGTACGGAACCGTCAAGCAAAGAGCTCGCAGCTCGTACCCGCTTCGCTACCGTGCTGGCTTCCGTCAACACCCGCGCAAAGAACCTCGCTACCTTGGCGCAAGACCAAGCTGCGTTCCTCGCGCAGAAAGACGCAGCCGGAGGTTGCAAGACCTTCAAGTCCTGGCTCTGGAAAGTCGAGGGAGAAGCTTACGATGAGAATCATCAGTAAGATTCTCCCGATGGGGTCCCCGACGTAAACCAACGTAGTGTTTCTTTCCTTCTCCGCTTTTGTTGCAGGGCTCGGACATAGGCAGATGCCCACTTGGCGCCTTCGCCGGCATCTCTCCACACGTCGATCTCACCTGAGACCGGCGTTTTTTGTGCAATAAATATGCTGTACTGAATAAAAAAGTGCATTTTTTGTTCAATATATTTGCATAATTGAATAAAAAGTCGTACCTTTGCAGCGCAAATTACTAATTAAACGTCTCGTCCCTGTCATTGCCGGCAGGGATTTTTTGCATTTTTATTGAATTATTTTTGGCGGAACAGGAGGAAAAGACAGAGTGTGGCAAAATATAAACTCCAAAAAAATATTCGATTTTCCTTGCATATATCAAAAAAAAGTCGTACCTTTGCAGCGAATTTGGATAAATCGACAAATTTCGCTGGTACCGGCAGCGTAAAAAAAGCGGTGACATAAAAGGCGTTTATTGACGTTGTTTGCGACATCTTGAAATCTTCGCAAAATTTCTCAGAATAAAGTCCAGACAGCAACAATGAATGTCCTCGTGGATATGTATATTTGTGATCCTCGCCCGAGCAATGGGTGGGAGGGTTATACATATCGGGCGTGGACTTCGGTTGTTTTTCTACTTTATTCGGGGATTGCGAAGCCCTCAAGATGCGTGAAGAATGAACGGACTTCACGCTTTTTTGTGTATATGGCTTATTGGCGCGTATATAGGTGCGTGCATGCGCATGAACCTTATTATATCGTTAATAACAAAAAATGACATAATGGTGGCAGAGTGCATAGGTGTGGTATTAATATATCTTTTTGTATCTTTTTAGTATCTTTTTGAGAAATAATTTCTCCACACCTATGCCGCCACGTGAAGAACAAACGATCTTTGACATATTGGATTACCGTAAAAATCGCAGAATTTTTTACTTTTTACACAAAATCCTTGCGTATGTCAAAAAAAAGCAGTACCTTTGCAGCGCAAAACGATGCAAGGTATGGCCGAAAAGAAATCTAAAAGCAAGGTAAATGAAGCACCGGAAGTTGTGCAATTAGGAAAGTCAAGACGTGAGAAGTTGAGTAATTATCTCATTGATATTTCAAAGTATGTCATGACTGGTGTCGTGATAGCATCCTTGTTTAAAGATTTTAGTGATAATCGTATAATGATTTACATAGGAGGCTTATTTATAGCTTTCATGGCTTTGTGTGTGGGATTAATATTAACAGATAAAACGAAAGGAAAATAGTATGGGCGTTTATTTAGTAGCATTAACAGTTGGAGTTCCGTGTCTAGTATTCCTTCTGTATTGTCTCACTCCGAAAGGAAAAGATTGGCTGAAGCATAATAATATGCTCTGATGAATCAGAAAGCATCATTGCTTTTGTAGTGTAGCACCTAAGTGTTACGCAGGTTTATAAGCGGTAATCCAATATAAGCGGATTGCCGTTTTTTGTGCATGTATATGTGGTGTGTATTTGAGGTGTAGGATACGACATGCATACGACACGCATAGGCAGCGGGTAGTGCCCGTATAGAGGATGCAAACTGAAAAACTAAATATTAACTAAAACAATTTAAAGTATGAGAAAAACAAACTTACTCATGCCCTTGGGGCTAAGAAAAAATCTATTTAGGCTATTCATGCTACTCCTTGCCATCGGCTGGAGCACAAGTTCTGTGATGGCAGAGAATTGGTGGAAAGTGCGGGTTGTCGCAGTCCATCGCGATGGTACTCCTGCTGATAGTTGGGTAGCTATGGATGGAACTGAAAATCCAATTCCTTCCGCGTCCACATATGAGATGGAAGAAGCAAGTAACCGTGATAATAAACCAAGTAAACCTCAATATGCTCAAGCGAGTGGATATGTAGCAATACAAGAGAATAATTGTGAGGTATTTCAAGGCTGGTACATGCAACAAGATTGGACAAAAGACGCTTGGAGAGATGCAAGAAGTGGTGCACTTTATGGAGGAACATCTTCTGGAGAGCATATCTTACTATACTCAACCAAGGATGATGCAGAGCAAAATATTCAAACCATATATGCATTATTTTCAGAACCGGTACTTTCTTGTTGGCAAGATCAGGGGGATACTCCTCCAACAACTGGTGAGTATTACATATTCAATATTGGAATAAATGGATTTTTGGGTTATGGAGCGTATAAAACTGGAAGCTACTCCCCAAAGTTTACGCCTGATGCCAATAAAGCATTGTTGTTTACACTATCCAATGGAAGCGATGGAAAGAAAAAAATAATCGCCACAGATGGTACAACATACTATCTTAAAGCAAATGGTGCCATGGGTGATGATTCTACTTTGGAGCATACTATTGAAGCGGTTAATAATGAGTATTGTCAAGTTACATTGAGCAATGGTAAGTATTGGAAAACGAATGCGTATGGTACTTTGGCAGGCGAAACTACTACTACTGCTGATAATGACTTCAGACATTGGTTGTTTATTCCGAGACAAGCATTCCTTAACAATTGCATCGTAAAAAGTAAGAACTCGGATGGTTCGGTGCTTATTGAGACTCCTAATGGGGAGGGAACAGCCTCTGTGAGTTTTAATGTGTCCGAATTAGGACATACCTCAGATTTTAATTATTCACTATCTAATACGGAGCATTGGGAAATTGTCGATACGACACGTAGTGGCAACGTAATTACCTTGGGCGTGAAATATACGGCACAAGGAGTCGGTGATTTCTCCACTACTATCGTTACGATGTCTTCTAAGGCAAAGTCGCCTGCGACGGTTACTTCTGCAACCGCTACGGCATCAGCAGCGGTAAAGTTTACGCCTGTATGCGAAATGGCAGTAGGTAGTAAACTGGATTGGAGTTATGACGGTGAAGAGTTAAAAGAGACCTTCAATGCCGGAATGGAAGTTGCAGCATCGCAGCGTACGCGTTTGAAAAACCAACTGGTTTACAACGGAGACAATGCCATCGTTCGAGACGTTGCTACTTGGACGGCAACGATTACAGGAACGAATGCAGACCAATTTAAATTCTCGAATGGCGAGCAAGAAATTAGTGGAACTTATTCGCCGGAACTATTGGATGTAATCTATGCTCCGACAGCTGCTGGAACGCATACTGCTACATTACGAGTCGTTGTTAGTTACACTACAGCAACCAGCGAACCGGTAGAGGTAACTCTGTCCGGAAAGGCGCAGAATGTTTCTGCCGTAACAATGGCTGTGAATGGCGCGACGGCTTCCAGTAATGCAAGTCTTAATTTAGGCGATATTATTGGAACCAATTCCCAAGACGTTACAGTGGATTTGTACATCCAAGGTATGAGTAATCTGACGAAAGAATGGAGTGCGCCTACAGGAACGTTTGAGTTTGACGAGAATTCATTGGATCTTTCGAAGGCTAATCAGACGCTGACGTTCCGTGCGCATCGTTCAACTGCTGTGACGGAAGCAACGAATTATACAGGTACGCTGACCATTAAGAGCAGCGGATCAACCGTCGGCACATTAACGCTAACCTATACAGCCAAGCCGCTCCTCACTCCGACTGTTACGTGGAATTGGACGCTGCTCAATGAAGACGCTACTTATTCCAACCCGTTAACTATTGTTTCAGGGGATGGAGCTTGGACTTTGGAGCAAAAGGACGGTAATGGAGGAATGACCTATGATGCAGAAAATAAAACTATCACAACGGAATACATGCACCACGAGTCGGGTTATACAGCGACGTTTGAATTGAATATAGCGCAAACGGCTACGTATGCAGCTCTTACGGATACATTGTATGCAAGGATAAAAGATAATATTCCTCCCGTTATAGAAATCAAAACACAGGCCGATTTTGATACATATGTGGTATCACCAACCAATAAGAATTGGGTAACCTATAACTCTTCATTGAATGCTATTCAAGGTTCTTCGGATCATATTTATTTCCAATGGAGTGGTCAATCTACTTTTGCGTTTGACTATGAGATGTCTACACAATATAGTAACCATTCATCCGCAAAGATATATGAAAGGTATGAGGATGATACTGACCACGAAATATTCAATGGCCAAGTTTATAACGATAGTACACATCTTTTCTCCGTATCTCCTGCGACTAAGAAGTTACATTTGTATGGTTCAAACAAATTCAAGAACGTTCGCTATTTCGAATATGATACGATAGACGTCAATTATCACGGAGTTGTTTTCGTTGATGGAGGTGCTACGACACGTGATATAACGGCTACATTTGCGAATAAGCGTGCAGTAACGGTATCGCTGAATGCTGCTGCACAGCCGTATTTTGAGTTGCGTGCAGAAGGAAAACCGACCGGTTCGTCGCTACTCTATGATAACACGGATGGTTTGGCAGTACACAAATTTGTAAAAGGCAAAAAGTTCACGGTTGCCATCAAGGATGGTGTGAACTATGCCGATGCGAAAGCGGCAGCTGTGAATGGCTTCCAAGTCATTCTACAAGACAACTATACCTACAATTCGGAGGTAGTCGTATTGCCTATCGCTTTGGAGGAATCGTATCAAGTTACATACAAGCATGATGCGAACGGTTCGTATAAAGCAACGTATCACGACGATTTGGAGAACCCGCACACGGTTTCCACATCAGCCGATTATGTACATACAGTAACGTCGATTGTTGAGACAAGCTGTACGGCTACCTTGAGCGAACCGGCACCGGCTGCGGGATATATGTTCCGCGGATGGAAAGTAAATGACAACTTAGTTTCTTGCAAAGCTACTTACACCGTGATTCCGGCAAGCGGCGCAACAGTAGAACCGGTATTCGTTCCTGCGGAAGAGGCTGTTTATGGCATCGATGATGCGCGATTTGCAGATTTGGACGAAGCGCTCAGCACGGCAGGAAGTATTGCTGCATCCAACCCCGTGGTTGTTCTGCTGAAAGATGTGACGCTCAGCGAACCCGCTACCCATACTATTCCGGCAGGTGTGACCTTGTTGATCCCGTATAAAGATAACTTTAGTGAACTTCAGTCTATACCGGAAATCACAACGACGGCTACTGTGCTCTCTGCTTATCGCACGTTGACACTCAAAGAAGGTGTGAATATCGTTGTGAACGGAAACATCTGTGTCAGCGCTAAGATCATGGCTGCCGGCGGAGGTAACAAGTCCGCTTATCCTACCGGCGAGTGTGGCGTGATAAATATGGCGAATGGTGGTCATATCGAACTTAATGATGGCGCACACCTCTACTGCTGGGGTTATATCAAAGGTCAAGATATGGACCAAGGTAACAACACCCAAAACGTAGGTACAATCACGGTAAATGCCGGCGCTATTGTTCACGAGGATTTTGAGTTAGGCGACTGGCGCGGTGGTACAGCATCTTCCGATATCTATTATCAGAAAGAAGAAAAGATGTTGTTCCCCTTCCAGAGTTATGCGCTCCAGAATGTGGAAATCCCGACCACCTATACGTATGGTTCGAGACTCGTAACCTTCATGGCGGTGAATACCGGATTTGGTTCTATACCTTTCTCGGTATCTATGATCGGATCGGCAGAGACCTTGTTCTTACTGAAAGACGCAGGATCGGTTATTCGTAAATGGTATGACCCGACAACCGATTTGACTTGCTATGAGTTAAGCGGAACCGCGCAATTGGACGAATTGGTAATGAACCTGCCGTTCGTAGGTAACTTCAAGTCCGGAGATTGCAATCTGCCTGTTTCCAACAGCATGCACATCATCTTGGCGGATTGTAACATGACGCTCTCCAAGCCGCTCACCGTACAAGCAGGAGCGGTAGTGGAGATTAAGAGTACGGCTACTATTGATTTGACGGCGAAGATTCACCTGTTCGATAATGACCAGTGGGACAAATATATCCATAATTACTATTTCCGTTCCTTCAATAACCTCACCAGCCATAAGAACCGCGGAGCAGAGAACTCCAAAGCAGGTCTGGAGGATGCTAAGTTTATTATTGACGGAACGCTGAATGTCAAAGCCGATAAGGGATATATCTATTCTACCGCAGGAGGTGCTAACCTGATGGGTAATGGCGGCGGAAAGATCGTCTTCGAAGGCGCGCTGCCGACAGCCGGTAATTTGTGGCATGTGACTGTTTTGAACGAGAAACCTTACATCACATGGGTACCAACTCCTGAAGCTGCTGCTAACCTGTGCAACGAGGACGGTTCATACACTCGTTCATTAACAGGGGCTTCCTTCTACAACGTCCACGGTCGTTGGTTCCATGAAGAGGATAAAGATGAGGCGGAAGACCATACCTATTTCTTCACGTACATGGATGGCGGTAATACCGGACAAGACGACGCTACAACGGCTGCCGTTTATTCGCACGACAAAACCGGTCTGGTAGAGCGCATGAAATGGTTTAATGTAGAAGAGGATGCTAATTGTGCTAACTGGTGGACAGGAACGAATCCAGAGGCATACTACAACTATACCATGCTTGGCGATTGGCACCAGTTTATTGAAACCGAGACGGAGAATGTATATAGCGGTTCGAACAATGTGTTGTATCGTAAAGCCGTTTGCGATTGGGCAGAAGAAGGATATATCGACGAGAACTGTCTCTATACCTTCGGCGACGTGAAGAAAGCACTCGTAGATGGTGAGTTCATTCCGCTGACAAGCAACGGCTATGATCCTGCTTATCACAAGACCAATGATGCAAGCAAGTACTATATCTGCTTCACCGGTTGTAACTGGCACCCCGCTACTCCGTACACCGGAGAAAGCAAGGCGTACACCATCCATCCGGAAGACGTAGATCTGCATTACATCTGGTTCAATAATGATTGGCTGAACGTACAGCGCGATGAACCGTTCTTCTATACCGAAGACGAGCAGACCAACGTGAGAACCTATTATGCGTACGTGAACGGCGAATGGGAGGTTGCTACTCCGTATGTAAGCGTAAGCGACGCGGCTGAGACACGTACGTTCTATATGATTAAAGAGGCATTCAATGTAGCTTCAATCAAGAAGGACGCTACCATCACTCTCCTGCGCGATATCCCGAATGTAACGGAGGTACTGACCTATACAACCCAGAATACGAATTGTACGCTTGATCTCAACGGACATCTTTTGGCAGGTAATATCGCTAACCTGATTACCGTTAATGCGCCGGGTGCTACGTTCACGATTACCGATAACTCGGATCTGAAGAACGGTAAGATTAGCAATGCTGCAAACAAGGCAGTCTATGTGCAGAAAGGTGCGCTCGTAGTAGCGAATGGTACCATTGAAGCAACCGGTGCTTACGCAATCGATGGAGCTGCTTCGACGGCAATCACCATCAACGGTGGTTATTTCGCTGCGGGTACGCAATGCGTCCATACAACGGGTACAGGTACTTATACGATCGGCGGTGGTTATTTCACCACTAGTACCGGCTTGGCGAACCATACAGCAGCACATAAGTATCCGTTTGAGACGACCGATCCGAAATACAGATGGGAAGTATCCGATGTTTGTGTAATCACCTTTATGGATGGTGAGACCACGCTCCAGACTTTGTATCTGAAGTCGGGTGAGATGCCGGTTTATACCGAGGATCAACCGACGAAAGACGGATATAAATTCACCGGTTGGAACACTCCGATCGTAGCTGCAACGGCAGATGCAACTTATACCGCACAATTTGCGACAATCGCTGAAGGTTCGAAGTGCGTCACCTTCAATTCCAATGGAGGTAACGAAGGATTACAGTATGTATATGTTGCCTCAGGTGATCCTGTAGGTACATTGCCGACGGCTACCAAAGATGGATATACCTTCGATGGTTGGTTCACCGAGGCTTCGGCTGGTACGCAAATCAATGCTGAGACTACTGTTTCTGCAGACGTAACCTGGTATGCTCACTACACAATCAATTCTTATACTTTGACGTGGAATGCAAATGGCGGCGAGTTGTCAGGTGAATATACCAGCGGTACTGTTGAATTTGGTGCAGCTATTACTGCTCCGACGGTAACGAAAGCCGGTTGTGATTTCCTCGGTTGGGGTGTTGCATCGGTTGCAACGACCATGCCGGCACATGATGTAACCTATACCGCACAATGGCCGATCATCGCTAAGCACTATCTGCAGAACATCGACGGTACGTATCCGGAAACGCCGGAAGCTACGGATGTTGTATCCGGCGAGGCTAATGGATACGTTACGCCGGCGACAAAGACCTATGACGGCTTTATCACTCCTGCAACGCAGACGGTTCAGATTGGTGTAGCTACTGAGGTAATCTACCAATACGCTCGTCGTACGTACACGATCACGCTGGATGCAAACGGCGGTACCTGCGCAACGGCTTCGATCAATGTGAAACACGGTGCAACGCCGACGCTGCCGGTTGCCACGAAAGATGGTAACAACTGCAGCGGTTGGTTCACGAAGGCGATCGGTGGTGACCAGATCACCAATGAGACCGAGATCCTCTACAACATCGGTACGCTCTATGCACAATACGCCGATCTGAATGTAACAGCTCCGTTGACGGTAACTGATACACGTACAGTAGGTGACGTGCGTATCACCACCACCGGTGCATTGACTATTACCGGCTCGGTAACGGCAAACAACTTTATCTTGGAGTCGGATGGTGCAACTGCTTCCGGTCAGTTCCTGGCAGGCTATGACAAGTTGACGTTCGAACATGCGTACTTCGATATGAAGCTGAATGCGAAGAACCACAAGTGGTACGCTGTTGCAGTACCTTGGCCGGTAGATGCAGAGCACGGTGTCTCTGTTAACGGTCGCACGCTGACTTTGGGTACAGACTTCGATATTATCTATTACGATGGAGCACGTCGTGCTGTTGAGGGTAAGAATAAGTGCTGGTCTTATGTAGAGGACGATGGCGTTAAGACACTCGTTCCGGGACGTCTGTACATGATCGGTCTGATGGGCGATGCAGCCGTTGTACGCTTCGAGAAGAAAGCATTAACGGTATTGTCCACTACCACTACTTCCGTAAAGGAGCATAATTCAGCTAATGCAACGGATGCAGGTTGGAACGGTGTGGCGAACCCGGCACTCTTCCATGCGTTCATCAACCCGGGTGTAGCGGAAGGTCAGGTATATAATCCGGATAGCAAGAGCTACAGTCTGCTCACTCTCAACACCGCTAAACTCGTTGTAGGTGAAGGTGCGTTCGTACAGGCTCCGGCTACCGATAATGACATCCATGCTGTAACGAGCAATCCGTTCTCTGCTCCGCGTCGTGCGCAGGCGCATGCGAACCTTATATATGACGTGCGTATAGCACCGGTGGATGCGGATTATACCGATCGTCTGTTCGTCAAGACAACGGATAGCAAGGAAGCAGAGGTTTATACGGTAGGCGAAGACCTTGCGAAAGTAGGTGTCAGCAGCCTCGTGCCGCAAATGTGGGTGAACCGCTATAACGAAAAACTCTGCGTCAACACGCAAGAGTTGCGTAACTATACGGCTACTTATCCGCTCGGAATCTCTGTTCCGGCAGAGGGTGATTATACGATCAACGTCGAAGAGACGGACAGCGAGCATACGCTCTATCTGACGCTCGACGGCAGCGTGATCTGGAACCTGAGTATGGCACCTTATACAACCAAGTTCGAGGCAGGTACGAACCAACGTTACGGTCTGCGTCTGGTAGCCAATGCACCGCAGGTAGTAACCGGCATCGAGGGTGCGCTCATCGACGCTAACGGCGAGGTTCGCAAAGTGATGATCGACAATCAGATCTATATCATCCGCGGTGAGAATGTATATTCTGTTGACGGTCAATTGGTGAAATAAGGAGTGAAAGAATGAACGAATGAAAGAATGAGTGAAATTATGGAAAAGAAACTATATATTACCCCTCTTGTTGAGGCGATGCTGATGGAAGCCATTGGTGCAATCATGAAGACCAGTATTGAGCTGGGACCAGATCCCGCTCCGGAGCGTCGTGAACCGAAGTTCTAAACTCATAGTATTAATCCTGTTTGCGCTCGTTGGCTGGTGGTTGCCGGCTTGGGCGCAGACAGGCTCTTCTTGTTCTAACCCAATCCGGATGGGTAAGAACTATAGTGCAACCATCACCGGAGCAGGAACGATATGGTATGTGGCAAACACCTTTGATTTGCCACTTACCGTTCAGTTTTATCCGAATGATAATACTGCAGCCGCTCCGACCATAGAGATGGACTTTGGCTGTACGCCCGGAGTGTATGACGATTCTATAGTGTGCCGTCTGTTTTGTTATGCCAACGGTTCATACGTGATGCTGCCTCACAGAGTAACGCCGGATATGAAAACGAACGCACAGGGTGTGGCTTATTACGAGGTGGCGATGGGTGAGTTCTACCGGGATATGCTGTTAAGCGCCGGTATTAGCTATAATGTCGATGTGTTCGTCAAGGTTCAATACACCTGTGCCGGCACGATCAACCTCACTCCGGATGCTGAGTTCTCACAATGTATGGAGACCGACCAATGGTTGTTGTATGACAGAGCGCTTCCTGTGGCAGCAAATGATGAAGAGACCTTCTTTATCGCACCCTATGCCAATTGGCAATACAAAAACATCCGCTATGTCTGGAGCGGAACTCAATCTGCTACCGTGGTCCTCGGTACCACCTGCGATTTCTCGCCTATGGACGTGTCGGACGAACGGCGTGTCGCGGTGATGCAGATGAAAGCCGGAGGAGACACGGTCATCCAGACCTATGAGGATATCGCCTACTACATGACGTACATGCGCAATCCCACTAATACGGCGAAAGGCGGTATCTTTTATACCAAAGTGGTTAGTGGCGGTACCGGCTCCTTGAAAGTAGAACTGGTCAAAGAAATTCCGCCGGAAGGAGGAGCCACTCTGCTGGAATACGATGTCCCGACACCCGTATCGGGCGACACAGCCACGCTTTATGCTATTCCCAAAGCATGGACATCCGCTACTCGTTTTAATACGCCTACTGATCACCTTTTCAAGATGTATATCGGTCTGACACCGGATTTTCTTACTAAGGATGCGGTCGGTGTTTATCCGTTTAGTGTGACCGACCATGGGCATTGGTGCGGACTCACGAAGGCGGAACTGGATGCCCTTTGGGCGCAAACAAGCAAAAAATATCTGTATTTGCGGTTCCAATGTACGCAGAGCACGACAATCACACCTACGCTGTGGACTCCTTCTGATTGTATCGGCAAAACGAGAATCATCAAGAGAGACACTGTGCTGAGTGTGGCAGCCCGATCCAAAGTTATCCACCGCTTCTATTATAACGATTGGGTAGGTGGAGACATGACCGTTCAATGGAGCAAAACGAGCACTATGAAGATGCTTGTCTCCGGTGGATGCACTATTGGAACCAGTGAAACAGGAAGCGAGATCTTCTATTTCTATAAACTAACGGGACCCGCATATACCATTCCTGAATCAACAATAGCTGAATGGGCGGATCATGTGGATACAGACGGGTATTTCTATGTGCGGTTCTATACTTCCACAACATCAAGCGGAACTATAACTATCTCTACTAATGCCCCTGAAGAAGCAGATCCGCCTGAAACCGTGCCGGAAATACCTCACGCAACGGTTTATCTAACCTGCTTAGAGGATGGCGCCGGTGTGCAGATTATGGTCAGCACAGCGCAAACGATACGTATAAACGACGCTAACGGCAACGAATTATGGCAGCAGAACGTACAACCCGGTCAACCTCAAGATATTCCTCTTCAAAGTGGGATATATATGCTCATCGGCGAAAATGAGCATATAGAGATACATCTGTAATCTACGTCCGTATAGCCTCCGTTGAGAGTGCTGCGCAACGATAAACAAAGCTTTGTAGCTTTCGTTAGTGTGGCAAAATACAAATAATTTTAACTTTTTCCGTAAATCCTTGTGTATTCCAACTATTTGTTGTATCTTTGCACGCAGTTTTGTTGAGATATTGCAGAGATAAGTAATTTTATTCGCCGCATTGGTGCGGAGATAATGTCAACCAATTACGAAATGATAGCGTAAACAGCTGCCCGTAAAAATATATATTTTTGCACCGCAAAATTGAAGAACACACTATGATAAAACAAAGAATCTGTTTGATGCTGCTTTTGGCTGTGGGGTTACAGGCATGGTCGCAAAGCGACACCCTTTCCACGCCGACGCCAATGCCAACGCAGACATCGTACGGTACGACGATCGGTCAGGAGGACATGAATAACCGCGATCAGAGTTCCAATGCGATCGATGCCATCCGAGGTCGTGTCGCCGGTATGACGGTCGATCAGAGCGGCGAGAATGCGATGAGTGCGGTACGTCTGCGCGGTACGGTGTCCTTATCGGGCAGTAATGACCCGCTCATCATCGTAGATGGCGTGATCGGCGACATGAGTCTGCTTTCAACCGTCAACCCTACGGATATCGAGAGTTTCCGCATTCTCAAAGATGCCAGTGAGACGGCGCAGTTCGGTTCACGCGGTGCGTCCGGTGTTATCGAGGTCACGACGCTCAAAGGTAGCGAAGGCAAGTTACGTATCCATTACAACGGTTCTTTCTCCGCAGGTGCGGTCTATAAGACGCTGCCGATGCTGAATGCCGACGCCTACCGTGCCTTCTGCCAGACACACGGTCTGTCCTACATGGACAAAGGTGCGAACACGAACTGGCAACGTGAGATCACACGGACCGCTTTCTCCCATCACCATCATCTGGCGTTCACCGGAGGTACGAAGATGACCGCTTATCGCGCCAGTGTCGGATTTATCGACGACCAATACGTAGTGCGTAATACGGGTTCAAGGTCGTTTGATGCCAATGTCAACCTCACGCAGCGGATGTGGGACGATATACTGAAGATCGATATCGGCATGTTCGGTTCCCTGCAGCAGAGTAAGAACCCTTTCAACGAACAGAAACTCTTCTACAGTGCCGCCTGTTTCAACCCCACCTATCCGGCGGAGCCTAATGCGAGCGGCGGTTGGGACGGTGATACGGGTGCCAGTCAGATAGCGAATCCCATGGCGTGGCTGGCGAACAGCAGTCAACCATCCGATGTCCACATAAGCACGAACCTGCACTTGGATTTCAAATTAATAGAACCGCTGCATCTCAAGTTGTTAGCCGCTTATACCTACCACCGTATGGATGAGGCGCTTACGGCTCCGACGGAGGAAGGAGGTACCGCCTATCGTGCCACCGGTAAGACGCACGACATCCTGGCGAACATGGTGCTGGATTACAACCAACGTTGGGGTGCCCATACTTTGTCGGCAAGTGCCTTGGCGGAGATCAGTACGAACAAAGCGGAGGGCTTCCATGTGACGACCTATCAGTCGGGTTCCGGTCCGCTCGGTGCCGACCGTCTGTCGGGTGGTTCGATACGTCCTTGGGACGGAACGGACTCCTACAAGACCCAAGCGAACATGCTGTCGTTCATGGGGCGTGTGAGCTATACCTTGCTCGATCGGTATAACCTGACCGCTTCGCTCCGTACGGACGGCAGCAGTAAGTTCGGAGCGAACAACAAATGGGGTTGGTTCCCATCCGTATCGGCTTCATGGACCATCTCCAACGAACCCTGGATGCCGCAGAGCGAGCTGCTCGACCACCTGCGCCTGAGCGGCGGTTACGGTCTGTCCGGTAACCAATCGGCGATAGACAGTTATCTGACGATGCTGCTGTACGAACCGAACAGCGTGACGGAGGTGAACGGCAAGGGGATCACGACCTATGCGGCGCTGCGGAATGCCAACCCGGACCTCAAATGGGAAGTGAGTCATACCGGTAACGTGGGCGTGGATATGAGCCTGTTCAAAGGGCGCTTGGTAGCGAATATCAGTTATTACAACACCCTCGTGACCGACATGCTTTATCCTTACCGTGTGTCCACTCCGCCTTATACCTATCCGACCTTGATCGCCAACCTCGGCAGCATGCGTAACGAAGGTGTCGAAGTGTCCATCGGCGGTACGATCGTCAAGACCAAGGATTGGAAACTGAGCATCAATGCCAACGTCACGTGGCAGCGGAATAAGTTACTGAGTCTGAGTGGTCAGCACGGCAATGAATGGTTGTTCGCTGCCGATTATCAGGCGATCGCATCGGTCAACGGTGCCGGTTCGCACGGAGGAGACAACGATATCGTTTGGCAGATAGTAGGGCAACCCTTGGCAACGTTCTATTTGCCGGAGTGTACGGGTCTGGTGGATAACGGGAAAGGCGGTTATACCTACGGCGAAGGAGCACGACATATCGCAGGTCAAGCGACACCCAAAGTGCTGTTGGGATCGAATATCAGTCTCGAGTACAAGAACTGGGACCTGTCCATTCAGATCAACGGTGCCTTCGGGCATAAGGTCTTCAACGGTACCTGTCTGGCGTACATGAATTTGGGTTCGTTACCGTTTTATAACGTGCTGAAGTCCGCTCCGGAGATGAAGATCTACGACCAGCAGGTGACCGACTATTGGCTCGAAAAAGGAGACTTTGTCAACTTCGATTATATCACGCTGGGCTATCAGGTTCCATTACCGCAGAACAAAGTGGTGGAGACCCTGCGTCTGGTGCTGACCATGAACAACGTAGGCACCATCTCTGCGTACTCGGGTTACAACCCGATGATCAACAGTACGAACGTCAACTCGACCATCGGTGTGGATGACAAACGTACCTATCCCTTATCGCATTTATTCACCTTCGGCTTATCTATTGGATTCTGATGAAAATGAAAATTTCAAATATCAAATTTCTTATCCTTGCGGAACGATTATTTCAAATATCAAATTTCATCATCTTGATGATGATGACCGGTTGTTCGTTTTTGGAGGAACATCCTTCTTCGGCATTGACCGAAGAGCAGGCGTTCAGTTCGATGACCGCATTACGGAACAACGCCGTGCTGTCGGTATATATGTACATAGGCGGTAATGCGGACTCGCAGGGTTTGCAAGGAACGGGTAGGGGTGTCTATGACCTCAACTCCCTCACTACCGACGAGCAGATCATCCCCACACGAGGCGGTGACTGGTACGATGGCGGTTACTGGCAGGACTTGCATAACCATGCCTGGAATGCGGAGGACCGTTCGATCCGGGATACATGGGATTACCTGTTCAAAGTGGTAATGCTCACCAACAGCGGTATTGCGCATATCGAGGCGTATGACCAAGCCGATAAGGACGATGCCTTGCTGGCGGAGTACAAAGCCGAACTGCGTGCCGTTCGGGCGATGTACTACTGGTATCTGCTCGATCTCTATGGCAGGGTACCTGTTGTCACTCTAACCGACATCCATACGGACAGTCTGCAGTTGGCTTCCCGCCAAGAGGTATATGACTTCGCCGTTAAGGAGTTACAGGAATCGATGCCACTCTTGGCACACGAATACGCACACGAACCCTTGGGCACCTATTACGGACGTATGACCTATTACGTGGCATCGTTCGTACTGATGAAACTCTACCTCAACCATGCCGTCTATACGGGGGTGGAGCAACCTGCTTTGTATGACTCGATCATGAACTATGCGGACATGCTGTCTAACTACTATACGTTGGAAGAAAACCTGCGAACCAATTTCTCCTTGGATAACGACCGTTCGCATGAGAACATCTTCGTCATCCCTCGTGAAGTAGGCAAGTACGTCGCCCAGTACCGGTACGAACACCGGACCCTGCATTACAACCATGCTGCCGCTTTGGGAACAGGCGGTGAGAACGGTACGTCCGCTACGCTGGAGACCTTGGAGGTCTTCGGTTACAAGACCGACCATCAGGACCCTCGTTTCGACCTCTATTTCTTTTACGACACGGTGTATGTGAACGGGAAGATGATCTATAGGGAGGACGGTAAGACCCCGCTGGTCTATGAACCGGATAAGGTGGCGATGGACGTGACGGGTACGCCGTACGAGAAGACAGCCGGAGCACGACTGAACAAGTACGAACATGACCCGAACGGTATCCAGGACTGCAATGTGGCAAAGAACGATATCGTACTCTTCCGCTACGCGGATGTCGTACTGATGAAAGCCGAAGCGAAACTGCGCAAGGGACAAAGCGCCTATACCGAGATACGGCAGATACGGGATCGGGTAGGCGCAAGCGAGATAGTGACACCGACCTTGAACGATATCTATCAGGAGCGTTGGCGCGAACTGATGTGGGAAGGTTGGCACCGCAACGACATGATCCGTTTCGGGCAATGGACAGGACATACCACCATCTTCCCCATTCCGCAGGACATGCTGCTCATCCATAAGGACTGGAAACAGAATAATGGATATGAATAGAATCCTAACGGTAGTATCAATTTAATTCGCGTCGTGCAACCGTATTTATGTAAATAGTTAGAAGTCAAAAGATAAAATAATAATGCGTTTTCAATCGAAGACGCATTTTTTTTGTGCCTGAAATACCTCAAAATGCAAAATTTTTAAGAAAAAGCGACAATATTTTTGCATAAATGAAAACTTTTTTGTAATTTTGCACGCAAAACTGGGAACTGAAATAAAATTTTAAATACTATGAAACAGAAATCGTTTTTCGGCTGTGTGCTTGCAGCCTTGTGCTTGGCAGGAATCAGTCTTTTCGGATTGAGTGCTTGTTCCAAATCCGGTAAATGTACCATGGAGAAGGATGGTGGCGTGTCCTTTCTGCTGAAGATGTATGTGCCGGACGCAAGCATGGACGCTGCGATGAAAGAGGAGGCTCTGAATTACTCCGTCAACGTGCTCCGTACGCGTCTGGAGCGCAGAGGGGTGCAGGCGGATGTCCGTATCGTAGGCAGTGACCGTATCACGGTTGAGTTCCCCGGTAAGGAAGAAGGATGGCCGTATTACCGATTGTTGCAAAGCGAGGGAGGCTTGGAGTTCTGGGAGACTTACGATGCGGATGAGATTGAAGATGAATTGGCGCAGTTGGAACTGGAAAACCTGATGCTCATTCCTCAAAACAGGTATCGTACGCCTGTTGTGGGTCAGGCATCTTATGCCGATACGTCACGCGTAAACGCGTATCTCTCTTCGCCGTTTGCCCAAAGCGTATTGCCGCGTGATATCCGCTTCGCATGGAGCCATAAGGCGGTGGATGAACAAGGCATCTATTACGAACTGGTAGCTCTTCGGGCACGCTCCAACGGAAGACCGGCTATGGAAGGTGATATATTGACGAGTGCTAAAGCAACACGTGCTGACTATGATGAGTCACGTGGAGAGATAAAGCTTAACATGAACGAAGAAGGCGCACGCATGTGGCAACGGGTGACGAGAGAGAATGTCGGTAAATCCATCGTTTTCGTGATCGACGGAGATGTGTACAGCTATCCGATAGTGCAAGCCGAGATCAAAGGAGGTCGCTGTTTCATAACGGGAGATTTTACGTTCGAGGAGGCTCAAGAATTGGCGGACATCCTTCAATCCGGTCAGATGCCCTGCCGTTTTATCATTGTTCAGGAAGATTATATCCAACCGAAAAAATAGAATAGAAGATGAAACGCATATCGATCTTATTAGCGGCAGTGATGATGGCTACCGTTGTCATGGCGCAGTGGACGATGGAGATGTACGATCAGTACACCTATGCCGACTATACCACGTACGCACCGTTTAACCAGTCCTTGGAATCGACCGATTATGACATAGACCTGCTGGAAGCGGCAGTGTTCTATGAGACGAACCGGCAACGGGCATTAAACGGGTTGTCCCAACTGCAGTTTGATTATAACCTGATGGTATGCGCGCATAATCATTCGGTGGATATGGTTAACTTGGATTTCTTCTCTCATACCAGTCCGGTGGAGGGCAAGACTTCTTTTACCGACCGTATGCGGCAAGTGGGTTATGACCGTTGCTGGAGCGCCGAGAACATCGCCTATTGTGCGATCGAATCTTCGTATGCTGAGACGGCAAAGCATTTGTTGAACCAGTGGATGAATTCTTCCGGTCACCGGGCGAATATCCTGAATCCCCGTTACACGCATATCGGTTGCGGCACGGCTTGCTATCTGGACGGAGGCTTTGTGTATGTCAAAGCCACACAGAATTTCATGGAGAAGAAATAAATTCACACGATTATGAAACGAATATTTTTGACAGCTCTTCTTGGTTGCGTCATGACGATGCAGGTCTTCGCTGTTCAAGACGAAGAGTTTGCTGTTCTCTTGCAAAATGCACAGCAGGGCGATACAGCAGCGCAAAACAAGGTCGGCTACATGTATGTCAAAGGAAAGGGAGTTGAGCAGAATTATGAGCAAGCTTTTTATTGGTATTTAAAAGCCGCAGAACAAGGTCATGCGGATGCCCAAATGAGTATCGGGCATATGTACGACGAAGGTATCGGGGTGTCTCTAGATAAGGTACAGGCTTTTCATTGGTATCTAAAAGCCGCAGAACAAGGTCATGCGGATGCCCAATATAATATAGGCATTATGTACCAATTTGGAGAGGGCGTAGAGCAAAACTTAGAACAAGCTCTGTATTGGTATAAAAAGGGCGCAGAACAAGGAGAATCATGGAGCCAATTTAAAGTCGGTTATTTTTATGAAAAAGGAAAAGGCGTTCAGCAAGATTATTCTCAAGCATTATATTGGTATCGCAAATCAGCTGATCAAGGTTACGCGTATGCACAGAACAATCTTGGAACAATGTATTCCAATGGAACTGGTGTAGCAAAAGATTTCGCACAAGCGGTTTATTGGTATCAAAAAGCGGCAGAACAAGGGCATTCTAAAGCTCAAAATAGTCTTGGTGTTAAGTATCATAATGGCGAGGGTGTCGCTCAGGACTATAAGCAGGCATTGTATTGGTATTATAAAGCAGCGGAGCAAGGCAATACGAATGCGTGCAAGAATATAGGACTGATATATGAGTATGGGCTTGGCGTAAAAAAGAATTGTCCTGTGGCGCTCTATTGGTATAAACGAGCGATAGACGGCGGGTATACTAAATCCGACACCAACTACGACAAGCTCATCTCTCAAGGATACAAACCGGCAACAGAAGATCCGGATGCCCCGAAACTGCCGCCGTTGTTGGTGATGCAACCAAACTCACTTACCTTTGTAGATGCTTCCGGTAACAATCGAATTGATGCAGGGGAGGAGTGTTCTATCCGCTTCACTATTAAGAATAATGGTAAGGGTATGGCTCTCAATTGTGAGGCACGGGTTAAGATGTCCGGAACCACCAGTGGCGTCACGGTAAAAAACAGCAAACTCCCATCGATTGCTCCGGGCAAAACGCAAGAGGTTTCTATCCCTGTTACCGCTAATACCGATACCAAAAACGGACAGTTGACATTCTCCATTGAGGTGTACGAACCTTCCGGTTGGGGAATAGCTCCTTTTGACCTTGCCGTTGAGACCAAAATTTTCGATTCTCCCTATCTGCAGGTAGTCGATTATGCCGTTAATTCACCTATCGGAAAAATCCAGAAAATGGTACCGTTTACGCTTACCTTCAATTTGCAAAATACCAAATATGGCAATGCGGAGAATGTCAAGGTAAAAGTGATTTTACCGGATGACGTATATATCATGGATGGCAGCATCGAGCAGTCTTTCCCGCTTATCAAATCCGGTGAGGCCAAATCGATCAAACTCACATTAGCTGCCAATAATAACTATTCAACAACGGACATACCTATCGTGATAGATGTGAAGGAGCGTTACGGCAAATACGCAGAGAATAAAAAACTCAATATAGCCCTCAATCAATCTGCCGCAGTTAGCATTAACATCGCTGCGAAAGATGAACCGCAAGAGGAGCGGAGGGAGATACAGAAAGCGATGCTGACGAGTGAAGTGGACCGGAATATCCCTGTAACGGGTGCCACGAGTCCGAATACCTTTGTGCTGATCATCGCCAATGAGCATTACCTGCAGGTAGCAGGTGTACCGTACGCCCTCAATGACGGAAACATCTTCCGTGAATACTGCATCAAGACACTCGGCGTGAGTGAGAAACATATCAAGTATTTTGCGGACGCGACGGGTAACCAGATCAAGTCCGGCGTTAACTGGTTGGCGAACCTGACCGAGGTGTTTGACAACCCGCAGATCATCGTCTATTATGCCGGACACGGAATCCCTGACGAAGCCAACAAGTCGGCGTACCTGTTACCGGTGGACGGTAACGGTTCGGATATCTCGACGGGCTATAAGTTGGATGACCTGTATGCGACTTTGGGCAGCATGCCGGCTGCACAGATCACAGTGTTTATGGATGCATGCTTCTCCGGTTCCAAACGCGAACAGGGTATGTTAGCTTCCGCACGGGGTGTAGCACTCAAAGCGAAAGCCGGTATCCCGCAAGGAAACATGGTGGTCTTCTCCGCTGCTACAGGTGACGAGACCGCTTATCCGAATAAGGAGCAACAGCACGGTTTGTTCACCTATTATCTGCTCAAGAAACTGCAAGAGACCAAAGGTGACGTAGCCCTCAAAGACTTAGGCACTTACCTCACCAAGCAGGTCAGCCAGCAGTCCCTCATCATCAACGACAAACGGCAGACCCCGACCGTCACTCCGTCCGCCGCAGTAGGCGCAGAATGGCAAAATTGGAAGTTGAAATAAAAATTTTTATGCTTTTATTTGCATATATGCAAAAAAAGTAGTACCTTTGCAGCCAAATTGCTTTGACACTTATTTAACGTTAAATAATTTATCAAAAACAAACAATTTCTATGTGGTTAAAAGATTCATCTATCGGCCGTAAGTTCGTTATGAGTTTAACCGGTCTGGCGTTGGTCTTCTTCCTGCTTTTCCACGGCGTAATGAATGTCGTCGTGGTTTTTTCGGAGGATGCTTACAACGCGATTTGTCATTTTTTAGGAGCCAACTGGTACGCACTGGTGGGTACCGTAGGCTTGGCATTTTTGGTACTGCTGCATTTCTGCTACGCGTTCTATCTGACGATTCAGAACCGTGCTGCACGTGGCAATGACCGTTATGCAGTAACCGCCAAGAAAGAAGGCGTAGAGTGGGAATCGGAGAACATGCTGGTTCTCGGTATCATCGTCATCGGTTTCCTGGTACTGCATCTGTACAACTTCTGGTCCCGTATGCAGTTGGCTGAGATCACCGACGGCGCGACCGCTCCTTTGGCAGATGCCACCAACGGTGCGCATTATGTAAAGGAATTATTTACAGGTTACTCAACCGGAAATCATGTGGCTGCTCTCATTTACTGCGGTCTGTATCTCATCTGGCTTGGTGCTTTGTGGTTCCACCTCCGTCACGGCGTTTGGTCTGCTCTGCACACCTTAGGTTGGAACAACCTCGTTTGGATGAAACGCATCAAAGTGATCGGCGTTTGCTTGGCTACCCTCGTAGTACTGCCGTTCGTTGTTGTTGTATTGTATTACCTTGGAGTAGGCCTTGCCGCACTCTGCTAAATTGTAACAACTATGGCTAATAAAAAAGAAGAGATAGTAGAAGCTGCTAAGCAAGTAGCTGAAAAGGCAGTAGAGAAGGTGGCAGCTAAGGTAGAGAAGGTAGTGAAAGAAGCTACCACTCCGATCATTACCCCGGAGATGGCAAAAATTCCGGCAGGTCCGCTGGAGCTCAAATGGACGAACTACAAGAACCATCAGAAACTGGTTAACCCTGCTAACAAACGTCGTCTGGACGTGATCGTAGTAGGTACGGGTCTTGCCGGTGCGTCTGCAGCGGCTTCGTTGGCTGAGATGGGATTCAATGTGTTGAACTTCTGTATCCAGGATAGCCCGCGCCGTGCACACTCGATTGCTGCACAGGGTGGTATCAACGCTGCGAAGAACTACCAGAACGATGGTGATAGTGTTTATCGTCTCTATTATGATACCATCAAAGGTGGTGACTACCGTGCCCGTGAGGCAAACGTATATCGTCTGGCAGAGGTGTCCAACTCGATCATCGATCAGTGTGTGGCGCAAGGTGTTCCTTTCGCACGTGAGTACGGCGGTCTGCTGGATAACCGTTCCTTCGGTGGCGCGCAAGTAAGCCGTACCTTCTATGCAAAAGGTCAGACCGGTCAACAGTTGTTGCTCGGTGCTTACAGCGCTTTGAGCCGCCAGATCGGTAAGGGTAAAGTGAAGATGTACACCCGTTATGAGATGCTCGATATCGTGCTCATTGCTGACGAGAACGGTGAGAAACGTGCACGCGGTATCATCGCCCGCAACCTCGTTACCGGCCGCATCGAGCGTTTCTTCGCGCACGCAGTGGTAGTAGGTTCCGGTGGTTATGGAAACACCTTCTTCCTCTCCACGAACGCCATGGCATCCAACGGTTCGGCTGCTATGCAGATGTACCGCCACGGTGCGCTGTTTGCTAACCCCTGCTACGCACAGATCCACCCGACCTGTATCCCGAAGCACGGTGATTTCCAGAGTAAGTTGACCCTGATGTCGGAGTCGCTCCGTAACGACGGTCGTATCTGGGTTCCGAAGAAACTGGAGGACGCAAAACGTCTGCAAGCGGGCGAGATCAAGGGTCGTGACATCCCTGAAGAAGATCGTGACTACTACTTGGAGCGTCGTTATCCGGCATTCGGTAACTTAGTGCCGCGTGACGTAGCTTCGCGTGCAGCGAAAGAGCGTTGCGACAAGGGCTATGGTGTGAACAACACCGGTCTCGCTGTGTTCTTGGATTTCAGCGATGCTATCCAGCGTCTTGGTAAGGATGTCGTTGCACAGAAATACGGTAACCTCTTCCAGATGTACGAGAAGATCGTGGACGAGAACCCGTACGAGAACCCGATGATGATCTTCCCGGCTATCCACTACACGATGGGTGGTATATGGGTGGACTACGAGCTCCAGACAACCGTGAAAGGTCTGTTCTGTATCGGTGAGGCGAACTTCTCCGACCACGGTGCTAACCGTCTCGGTGCGTCTGCCCTCATGCAAGGTCTTGCAGATGGTTACTTCGTACTTCCGTACACCATCCAGAACTACTTGAGCGACCAGATCGGTGTACCGCGTATGAGTACCGACCTGCCGGAATTTGCTGAGGCGGAGAAAGCTGTTCAGGATAAGATCGACCGCCTCATGGCAATCCAAGGAAACCGTTCGGTTGACTCGATCCACAAAGAGCTGGGGCTCATCATGTGGGATTTCGTGGGTATGGGTCGTACCGCAGAAGGCCTCAAAGAGGGTATCAAGAAGATCGATGCCATCAAGAAAGAGTTCTGGACGAACGTTTATATTCCTGGTGAGGCAAACAGCCTGAACAACGAGCTGGAGAAAGCCCTCCGTCTGGCTGACTTCATCGAGATCGGTCGTCTGATGGCAGTGGATGCCCTCCATCGTGAGGAGTCTTGCGGTGGTCACTTCCGCGAGGAATACCAGACGCCGGAAGGTGAGGCGCTGCGTCAGGATGACAAGTTCGCATATGTCGGCTGCTGGAAATATATGGGCGAGGACAAAGAGCCGCAACTCATCAAGGAGCCGCTCGACTACGAGTTCACGGAACGTAAAACGCGTAATTACAAAAACTAATCATGGATAGTTATATAGATATTAAGGTTCGTGTTTGGAGACAAGCAGGACCTAAAGCGCAAGGTCATTTCGAGACCTACGAGCTGAAACATGTATTCCAAGGCGCATCGTTCCTGGAGATGATTGATATTCTCAACGAGCAACTCGTTGCAGAGCACAAAGACCCAGTTACCTACGATCATGACTGCCGTGAGGGTATCTGCGGTATGTGCTCCATGTACGTCAATGGTCACCCGCACGGACCTGACAGCGCTATCACGACCTGCCAGCTTCACATGCGTAAGTTCAAAAACGGTGAGACGATCACTGTGGAACCGTGGCGTAGCCGTGCGTTCCCTGTAATCAAAGACCTCATGGTGGATCGTGGTGCGTATGACAAGATCATGCAGGCCGGTGGTTTCGTTTCCGTCAACACCGGTGGTGTACCTGATGCCAACGCAATTCCTATCCCGAAGCCGGTAGCTGACGAAGCGATGGACGCTGCGTCCTGTATCGGTTGTGGTGCATGTGCTGCAGCATGTAAGAACGGTTCGGCGATGCTCTTCGTATCGGCTAAGGTTTCGCAACTGGCCCTGCTCCCGCAAGGTAAGATTGAGGCGAAAGCGCGCGCCAAAGCGATGGTTGCTAAGATGGACGAACTCGGATTCGGTAACTGTACCAACACCGGTGCTTGTGCCGCTGAGTGCCCGAAGTCGGTTAGCCTTGCTAATATCGCTCGCCTCAACCGCGAGTTCCTTAGCGCGAAATTCAAAGACTAAACGCATAAAGGCATACAAAAAAGAACCTCGGAAACTTTCCGGGGTTCTTTTAATTATCAACTATCAATTATCAATTATCAATTATCAATTTATTTAAGGCTTTTTCTTCTTTAGCAGTCATCTGCTCTTTGGTCTCCGGTGTCTTGTCTCCTTGACCGGTGAGATGAAGTACACCGTGGATAAGGATGCGATGTAACTCGTGCTCGAAGGTTGTATGGACCATCTCTGCATTCGAGCGCACAGTGTCCAACGAGATGAAGATATCGCCGTTCAGCGTGCTCGCTGTGGAGTAATCGAAGGTGATGACATCGGTGTAGTAGTCATGACCCAAGAATTCCCGATTGACCGCTAACTCCCGTTCATCGGAGCAGAAGATATAATTGATATTTCCTACCGTAAAGCCATAATCGGCAGCTACGGCACGTATCCAACGCCCTATCTTGCGTTCATCCAACGCAGGCATCTCTATGTCTTCTGTAGTAAACTTTATCATATCGCACAATAATCACGCAATAATCACGCAATAATCACCCAATAGCACCCCCTTGCAAGCCTTGAAATTTAAGGTCTCGCGTCCGTATTCCCGGTTGATTTTATCCGAAGAAAATCGGTGCAATGGCAAACGCCGCAATGATGCCGGCCAGGTCGGCTAACAAACAGCAAGCCACAGCATGTCGGGTATTCTTGATGTTAACGGATCCAAAATATACGGCCAGTACGTAGAACGTGGTGTCGGTTGTTCCTTGCAGGATGCAGCAGAGCCGACCAACGAGACTGTCTGCTCCGTAGTTATTCATCGCTTCCAGCATGAGTCCGCGTGCTCCGCTACCGCTGAGCGGTTTCATCAACGCCGTAGGTACTGCTCCCGCCAAGTCCGTATTGATACCGCACAGGGCAAACAAAGCGGCAATTCCTTGTTCCAACAGTCCCATCGCTCCCGAAGCACGGAACATACCTACTGCTACGAGGATGGCGATGAGGTAAGGGATGATGCCTATAGCCGTTTGGAATCCGCCTTTCGCGCCATCAATGAAGGCGTCATAGACGTTCACTTTGCGGCAAAGGGCTTGAATGACAAACCAACAGATGACACCCAAGAGGATGATTGCTGCCGCTGCTGCGGATAATACCGAAAGGCGATGGGGAGAGAGCATCGAAGCGCCCCATACCATGAGTCCCACCAAGGCGGATAGACCGATGACGGTACCTAAGACAACCGGGTCTTTCATCTTGATCTTCTGCGCCACGCAGACGCTGATCAGTCCGACGAGTGTCGCGACATAGGTAGCGATAAGGATAGGAAGAAAGACATCGGCAGGGTTGGCTGCACCCAGTTCCGCCCGATACCCCATGATGGTGGTAGGAATCAAGGTGAGGCCACTGGCACCTAAGACCACGAACATGATCATCGCATTGGAGGCTTTGGTCTTGTCCGTATTCAGTTCCTGCAGTTCGCCCATCGCTTTGAGTCCCATCGGTGTGGCGGCATTATCGAGCCCTAACATATTGGCGGATATATTCATCAGCATTGATCCGAAGACCGGATGTCCTTTAGGCACTTCCGGGAAGATACGGCTGAAGAAAGGATTGATGACGCGACCCAGACTGTTTACGGCACCGGCACGTTCGCCTATTTTCATGATTCCCATCCACAAAGCCAGGATACCGGTAAGTCCTATCGAGAGTTCAAAACCCGTCTTGGCACTGTCGAAAGTGGAATTGAGAATATCGGAGAAGATACCGACGTTCCCGAAGCAAATCGCTTGCACCAAACCCATTATTACCGCCAGTATAATGAGCGAAATCCAGATATAATTCAAAATCATGCCGCAAAATTACAAAAATTCTTGCATATATGCAAATTTTTTAGTACTTTTGCAGGCCAAATGAACAAAATTCATCAAATAGGAGCGTATATCCGGCATTGTCTGACGGCATGGAACACGGCGGGAGAAGGGATTCATTCGCCTTATTTGTTCTATCTGGTGCGTTTTATCTTGCGTGACCGTAATCCGTATTATTGTTTTTCGGATATCGAGCGACGCAGGGAACTGTTGCAGCATTGCGAGGATGAGCTGGCGGTGGTGGATTATGGTTCCAAAGGTTCGCCGCAAGGTGCCCATGTAGTGCGTCGGGTATGCGATATCGCCAAAAATCATTTGGAACGACCTGAGATAGGGCAGATGTTGTTTCGGTTGGCAGTAGCGATGCGGGAGAGCGAGAAACGGGATTTGGAGATCTTGGAACTGGGAACATCGTTAGGCGTGACGACTGCTTATCTGGCGTCTGCTGACAGTAGGAACAGGGTCGTGACCCTGGAAGGCAGTAAGGCGGTTCTGCAAGTGGCGCAAGGTGTTTGGCGGGCATTGCGGTTGGAGAATATCGAATGGTACGAAGGCAATATCGATGACTCCTTATATTTACACGCGCGTGAGAAGACAGATATCGCTTATGTGGATGCCAACCATACCTATGCTGCCACGAAACGGTATGTGGATTATTTGTTGCCGCGTATGCAGGAGAAAGGAGTGATTGTTATTGACGATATCCATTATTCGGACGAGATGGAACGTGCTTGGCAGGAACTGAAGGCAGATGAACGGGTGACAACGACAATGGATCTGTATCATGTGGGATTGCTGTTTGTGGATCCGCATTATTTGAAACGACATTATCGTATACGGCTATGATATATACCAAAACAGGAGACAAAGGCACCACTTCGCTGGCGAACGGTGAGCGTGTGGATAAAACCGATGCGCGTATTGAGGCGTACGGTACGGTGGACGAGTTGAACAGTTGGATCGGGTTCCTGCGAGCAGGAATATCGGCTAATGGCCAACAGCCAACAGCTAACAGCCAATTGGAGTGGATTCAGAATAAATTGTTCAACTTGGGAGCGGAGTTAAGTGAAGCCCCCGGAGAATGGATATGTGAAGCGGATGTCCGGCAGTTGGAACAATGGATAGATGCGATGGTGAATGAGACTCCGAAGCAGCATGCTTTTGTCCTTCCGGCAGGTGGAGAAACGGTCTGTAGAAGTCATGTGGCACGCACCGTCTGCCGACGTGCGGAAAGGAGGATGATTGAGGCAAAATCAAGTGCATTGAGTTTGCAGTTCATAAATCGTTTAAGTGACTATTTATTCGTTTTTGCCCGTCATTTTGGTTACAAAAATGAAGAAAAAGAAGCGATTTGGTGTAAAAATTGACGAAAATAACAAAATATTGCTAAAAATATTTGCATAAGTCGAAACTTTTTACTACTTTTGCACGATATTTTGAAACACTATGCCCGTACTGGGTTCGTTTGTTATTGAAAATTTATAGAAATTATATATATATAACGTATGTATTGGACATTGGAATTAGCTTCGAAATTGGAGGATGCACCCTGGCCTGCGACCAAGGATGAATTGTTGGATTATGCGAATCGTATCGGTGCTCCGGCAGAGGTGATAGAGAACTTACAAGAGTTGGAGGATGATGACGAGGAGCAGTATGAAGGAATCTTGGATTTGTGGCCGGATTATCCTACGCAAGACGAGGATTTCTTCTTTGATGAAGAAGAGTATTAGGTCAAAATGAGATTTTGACATTTGTGATTTGACATTTGTGATTTGAAATTTGGTGAAACGATATATTGTTCTGTTGGTGGGGCTGATGGCCGTGGTGACTGCGAGTGCGCAGTTTGATCCTCAGATGGGGCAATATATGTACATGCCGACAGCGTACAATCCGGCAGCGGTGGGAGAAGGCGGATTAATGAAAGTGGCGGGTGCACACCGCATGCAATATGTGGATATCACCAATGCCCCGATGAGTACATGGTTTACTTTTTGTTCGCCCTTCGTGATCGGGAAAACCAGCCATGGTGCGGGAGTGCGGTTCTTGAATGACCGGTACGGACTATTCACGACGCAATCGTTTTATGCACAATATGCGTATCGGCAGAAATTGGGGAAAGGATATTTGGGAATAGGAGTTGATCTTGGATTTGTAAACGTGGGCTTTAAGGGCGATTCGATCAACCTCAGTCAGATGGGGGACGATTACCACAAAGCCAACGACGACGCAGTGCCGACGGGCAGTAAGTCGGGAATGAAATTTGACATGGGGATAGGTCTCTATTACAGCACTCCTGTGTGGTGGGTTGGCGCCAGTTACAGTCACGTCACCCGTCCGGCGATAGACTGGAGTGACGGGACCAGCGGAAAGCAACAGGTGGTGACATTATTCGGCACGATGTATGTGACGGGCGGATATCACTTCCGGTTGAAAAATTACCGAGAGTGGGTATTGACCCCCAGTATGATGGTGATGAGCGATTTCAGGAGTTGGGATATCAACCTGACGCTGATGTGTGATTACAAAGACCGCTATCGTTGGGGTTTGGGATACCGCATCGCAGGAAGTGTGAATATATTATTGGGTATTGATATCATATCCGGCTTGCAGTTGGGTTACAGTTGTGAACTGCCGACCAACAAGTTGCTGCTGGAGAGTTATGGAAGTCATGAATTATATCTGGCGTACGGATTTGATATCCTGAAACCGAAACGAACGAATAAATATAAATCAATTAGATACTTGTAAGTATGAAAATGAGTAAAGTTTTGCCATTGGTCGCATTATCGGCGATGATGATGGTAAGTTGCAACAAACCGGCAGGAGAACTTGTGGGAGCTTACAAAGCAACCAATTTCAAGGAGGCGAATCCGTACGGTATGTTGTTTATCAAGAAAGGTTCTTTCATGATGGGTGCCAACACGCAGTCGGCTGTTTTTGAGCAACCGGATAACATCGTGATGGTGACTGTAGATGCATTCTGGATGGATGAAACGGAGATTACCAACAATGAGTATCACCAGTTTGTAAACTGGGTACGTGACTCGATTGCATTGACCAATCTGGTGGCAGCCGGTATGACCGATTACGCTATCCAACCGAAGGATGATGAGTTCGATGAGGAGAATTTCCATCTGGACTGGAGTCGTAAAGTGCCTTGGAAGAGTCAAGAGGAAGACATCAAAGATGCTTTGTCGCCGATGTTCTATTCCGATGGTCGTTTGAATACCAACTCTCTGCATTATCGTTATACATGGGTGAATATGGATGAGGCGCTGCCGCAACGTAATAAGTTCGACGTGGCAACCAGTACGTATCCTCCCGGATCAACGGCACGTGTAGATACCTTCTGGGTGAATGATAACGGTGAGATCAAAGACTCAACGCTCTATCGTCCGTTGAGAGAGCCGAAGGATTTGTTGACGACGAAGATCATCTGTATCTATCCGGATACGTTGGTTTGGGCGCGTGATTTCCAATTCGCTTACAATGACCCCTTGCTGGAGATGTACTTCAAGCATCCGGGTTATGCAGAATATCCTGTAGTAGGTGTAACATGGGAGCAGGCCCATGCGTTCTGTAACTGGCGTACCAAATATTTCAACGCGTATTCAAACATGGAGGTCAACGAATACCGTTTGCCGACAGAGGCTCAGTGGGAGTATGCGGCACGTGGCGGTCGTAAGATGGCAATGTATCCTTGGGGTAGCAACTACGCACGTGATGCCAAGGGTTGTTTCTTTGCAAACTTCAAACCGTATCGTGGCGGTTATACCGATGATACCGGAACAACGACAATGAAGGTTGCTCAGTTCCGTCCGAACGATTTCGGTCTGTACGATATGGCCGGTAATGTGGCAGAGTGGACCAATTCGGCTTACCAGACATCCATGAATAACTACATCCATGACTTGAACCCGGATTACAGTTATATGGCTCGTAAGGAAGATCCGGACATCTTGAAACGCAAAGTGGTAAAAGGCGGTAGTTGGAAGGATATCAGTTATTTCATGCAATGCGGAGTTCGTACGTATGAGTATCAGTACGAGAGCCGTCCGTACATCGGCTTCCGTTGCGTACGCGCATACATAGGCGATTAATCATTATATAAATAAAGAAAATATTTAAAACAGAAATAGAATTATGGCTACAGAAAAGAAAGGCCTTTGGGCAAGATTTATGCATTGGTACGAGTCTTACAACGGTAAGAACATCGTAAACATTGTTTATTCAGTAGGTGCATCGGTCGTTATTATCGGTGCGTTGTTTAAGATTTTGCACTGGCCGGGAGCTAGTCAGGTGCTTATGTTGGGTATGTTCACCGAGGCATTCCTGTTCATCATCGGTGCTTTGGATCACCCGCACCCTGAGTTCCACTGGGATAACGTTTTCCCGCAATTGTTGGAGTATGGTACGAAACCGGAGTTGTTGGAGGAGAAATCCAAACAAGCACGTCCGACCTTGTTGGGTGCCGGCGTAGCAGGTGCACCTGTTACCGCTACCGGAATGGCCGGTACTGCTGCGGTAGAAGGTGGTGCCGGTGCCGCTAAAGTTCCGACCCTCAAGGATGAGGATTTGAAAGCATTGAAAGACGGCATCGCTGATTTGGCGAAGACCGCTACCCAGTTCGCAGAGTTGGGCAAAGTGGCTGATAAAGGTGTTAAATTAGGCGAGAAGCTGGCTGCCGCAGAGGAAGCTGCTGCTACTTATACCACGAAATTGTCGGCTGCCGGTGTGGCTACCGATTCGTTCACGGCGGCTACGGCTAACTTGGCTCAGAACTATGCTCAGATCAGCGGAGATGTTGCTCGTGTAGCTGATGAGACCAAAGCTTACAAGGCAGGTGTGGAAGAAGTAGGTAAGAAACTCGCTTCGTTGAACTCTGTATATGAATTGCAGTTGCAAGCCATCAACGCACAAGTAGAGGCACAAAAGACGGCTGCGGTAGCTGCGAAGGAAGCCGCTGAAGCACAGGCTGCTTTTGCTGCAGGTACGAAGCAACTGCAGAAGCAGGTAACAGACTTGAACGGTATCTACGGTAACATGCTGAACGCATTGGCATAATTAGTAAGAACGAATATAAACTCAATAAAAACATTCAGCAATGGGTGGAGCAAAAAACTGTCCGGAAACCCCGAGACAACGAATGATTGGTATGATGTACTTGGTGCTCACCGCTATGTTGGCGTTGAACGTAAGTACGGATATCCTCAATGGTTTTACATTGGTGGATAACAGTCTGCACTCCTCTATCACTGCATCGGATACACGAAATGCGAAACTCTATCGGGATTTCCAAGCGGCCAATGCCGATAACCCCGAGAAGACGCAGGAGTGGTTTGATAAAGCAAAAGAGGTGCAACTTCGTGCAGATTCATTATATAACTATCTTCAGAACTTCAAGGACCAGTTGGCTATCATGGCAGACGGTAGAGGTCGTTTTGAGAAACTGAAAGCAGAGGGATTGGATCCGACGATGCATATTCAAGGTAACTCCAATCTGGACGTTACCGGAACGTATGCTTTGGTGCAGGGTCATGGTCTTGAGTTGAAAGATATCGTAGCGTATTATCGTGATTACGCCTCTGAGTTGGTAGAAAGCGATCCGGCATTGCGTCACGCTATTCAGACCGCTTTGGCAACAGAGCGTGGTTACAATGCGCACGATAACGATTCCTGTGATTGGGAGATAGCGGTTTTTGACGGTATGCCTGTAGGTGCGTCTGTCACTATTTTGACCAAGATGCAGAACGATGTACGAACGACGGAGGGTCAGGTAATTCAATACTTGATGGATCGTACGGATGCAGGTGACCTGCGCGTGAATAAACTGAGCGCATACGTGATGGCCAATTCGGATGTGGTAATGCGTGGCGGTAAGTACCGTGCACAGATCTTGTTGGCTGCCGTTGACTCAACGCAGCGTCCGGAGTATTATGTGGAAGGTGTCCGTCTGAATGACCAAGGTGTATATGAAGTACCTGCTACCAGTTTGGGATTGAAGAAATACACCGGTTGGATCTCGTTCATGAATCCGGCTACCGGTCTGATGGACAAACTGCCGTTCAGCGGAGAGTATACCGTGACGGAGCCTGCTGTGATCATTTCTAACGAAGAGTTGGATATTATGTATCGTGGATACGACAATAAGTTCTCTGTTTCTGTTCCTGGCGTATCGAGCGAGAAGATCAAGGTAACTGCGAACGGTGGGCAGGTGAAGAAGCAAGGTGAGAGATGGATCATCGTACCGGGAGACAATGCCAAGGAGATTACGGTGAACGTATCAGCTGAGTTGGACGGAAAGATGCAAAATCTGCCTCCGAAGAAGTACCGCGTACGTAAATTGCCGGATCCTTCTCCATTCTTCAATTCGCGTGAGAAAGACTATGCAAGCGGTGAGATTTCTTCTTCGGCTCTGACGCATAACACAGGTATTGTAACGGTATCCTATGGTACAGACGGTATCTTGAATCTGCCGTTTACCGTAACGAGTTTCACCTTGTTTGTTAACGGTCAGTATATCGATACCAAAGGAAACAAGTTTACGCGTGAGCAATTGGATAAGCTTGGTAAACTTAGGAGCGGTAGTTTCGTGATGATTGAGAACATCCGTGCGTTAGGTCCGAATGGAAAGGAATTCCGTGTACCGTCATCCTTAGCCTTCAAACTGAATTAATACATAATTACTATGATAAAGAAACTTAGTATTATTACATGTCTGGTGCTTGGTGCAATCACCATGCAGGCCCAGCACAATGTGACGTCCTTCTTTAACGAGTTGGGTATGGCCAATATTCGTACAGAGGAGTTTTCGAAAGCACATGATACGATTGTGATGGTGGATCACCGCATTGATGATGTGATCTGGTCACGTGTCGTTTATCGTATCATTGACATGCGTTACCGTCAGAACTATCAACTTTATTTCCCGACGAAACCGGATGACATGCATTATAAGAACTTGCTGCGTCTTATTATTGATGCCGTGGTTGCGGATGAAGGATTGAAGTTGTACCGTCCCAGTACGGAGCATCTCAAACCTGATTTTACTCCGGAGAATATCATCTTGAATCATCAGTTACCTCGTGATGCGTTCTTTATCCGTGATCGTAGCAAGAAGGAGCCGGACGATGAGGACTACATGGATATCACCAAATCCAAGTACATGTTGGTGAACTGCGTGGATACGACAACAGGTGAATTGAAGTTCCAGGACTATAAGTTCGAAGATATCACTTGCAATCAGGTGAAGTATCTGATTCAGGAGGTAGTGTTCTTTGACAAGCACACTTCCCGTCTGCATACGAAGATTATGGCGATCGCACCGTTGCATCCTTGGAAGATTATGTCCACAGATTCGACTCAAGTATCACAAGCTTTACAAGAGTCCGTGATGTTCTGGATTCCGTTCGACGATTTGCGCCCGTACTTGGCAATGCAGTACATCATCCCGAACCGCAATGAGACGAAGCATGTGACGTATGACGAGTTCTTCCAAAAACGTCTGTTCACATCGTATATTGTAGGTGAGGGTAATATGTACAACCGTATGATTCCGGATTATGAGCATACGTATGAGGGAATCAAGAAGGAACAAGACCGCATTGCGATGGAATTGCTCAATTTTGAACAAGACCTCTGGGAATACTAAATGCGTAAACATCACTTTAGAAATTCCTACTTTATTTCAGCCGTTAGCGTAACCTTGGTGTTATGTCTGATTGGTTTGGAATGTGTGCTCCTGCTGTCCGCAGGAGCGCTTGTTACGCGCATGCGCGAGAACATGACGGTGACAGCAGTGCTGTCGCAGGAAGCGGATAGTGCCCAATGTGCCCGTTTGGAGGCTATCGTGTCGGACCAGACACGCTATAGCGGTTTCAAGTATATTTCGGCAGAGGAAGCATTGGAGGAGCATATCCGTTCTTTAGGAGAAGATCCCAGTGCCTTTCTGGGGTATAACCCTTTGACCGCCAGTTATGAGATTCATCCGACGGATGCATACAGTCATCCGGACAGTTTGTTGATGCTTTCGTCGCAGTTGAATGCATTACCTTATGTGGAAGAAGTGATCTATCCGCGTGACTTGGCAGATCTGATGACCAGTAATGTGCAGGATATTACATTGGTCTTGCTGGCCGTAGCATTGGCGTTGCTGTTGGTTTCTATGGTGTTGATTGTGAATACGATCCGATTGCAGATTTATGCAAAGCGTTTTCTGATTAACACGATGACACTGGTAGGTGCTACGTCTTGGGTAACGCGTCGTCCGTTTGTACGGCGTAATATGTGCATGGGGTTTTTGTCCGGTGTGGCTGCATTGGCTATCTTGAGCGGTGTGGTATATTATGTGAATCAAGAACTAGGCATTCTGCTTTTCCCGCTTACGTGGCAGAATATTGCATTTGTATCGGTGGTTGTATTATGTGCAGGACTGCTGATCACGTTGTTTGCTTCTCTCATTGCTACGGGACGTTATATCCGCATGGACAATAACACGCTCTATGAGGTGTAAGTTAAGAGTTAAGAGTTAAGAGTTAAGAGTTAAGAGTTAAGAGGTAAAAAGGTTTAGATATATGAAACAATCCTTATCCAAATGGAATCTCATTCTGATTGCGGTTTCGTTTGTCATTATTATCATCGGCTTTGTGCTGATGGCAGGAGCTCCTTCCGGAGAAGAATATAATCCGGATATTTTCTCCACGCGCCGTATTACGGTGGGACCGATGATTTCGCTCTTCGGTTTTGTGATGATGCTTTTTGCTATTTTATTCCGTCCTAAGAAGAAATGAGTTGGTTTGAAGCGCTTATATTGGGTATAGTGCAGGGCTTGACAGAGTTTCTGCCGGTATCGTCTTCCGGTCATCTGCAGATAGGTCAGGAGTTATTGGATACCTCCTTGGGAGAGGATAACCTGACGTTTGCTATCATAGTGCATGCCGCTACCGTTCTTTCTACCTTGGTTGTGTTGTGGTATGAGGTGGTTCGTCTTTTCAAAGGTACGTTCCTGACCAAACAATGGAATGATGAGAAAAACTATGTGACCAAGATCGTGATATCCATGATTCCGGTAGCTATCGTAGGTACGTTCTTCGAGGACGATATAGAACGTATCTTCAGTGGTAATCTGCTTATTGTGGGAGCCTGTTTGTTGCTGACGGCATGTTTGCTGGCATTTAGCGAATGGTATCAGAAGAAACGCAAGAGTGTGGGGCACGAAGTGACTTACAGAGACGCCGTCATCATCGGTTTGTCGCAAGCAGTAGCGGTATTGCCGGGGCTAAGCCGTTCCGGTACGACTATTGCAACGGGTTTGATTTGCGGAGTGAAGAAAGAGAGTGTTGCGCAATTCAGTTTTCTGATGGTGCTGATACCTATTTTGGGTAAGGCCCTTTTGGACTTTATTAAATTATTATCCACCGGTTTTAACACCGGTCTGAGTATGGGTGCTGCCTTGGTGGGTTTTGTGGCGGCTTTCATTACCGGTTGTTTTGCCTGCCGGTTTATGATAGAGATCGTGCGTCGCCAACGTTTGGTTTGGTTCGCCGTCTATTGTGCGATAGTGGGATCAGTAGCAATCATAGCAACGATTTGCTGAGATGTGGGATTTTGAAGAAGGAGAAGTGCTGGCATTCGACAAACCGCTTCGGTGGACATCGTTTGATTTAGTAGCGAAAGTACGGCATAACGTATGTCGTAGGATCGGGAAAAAGAAACTGAAAGTGGGGCATTCCGGTACATTAGACCCTTTGGCTACAGGAGTAGTGATTGTATGTACGGGAAAGAAGACCAAGCTGATAGAATCGCTTCAATACGATGTGAAGGAGTATGTGGCTACTTTGCAGTTAGGAGCAACCACACCTTCTTACGACTTGGAAAAAGAGGTGGACGCTACGTATCCCACCGCTCATATCACACGCGAACTGATAGATGAGGTGATTCCTACATTCCTTGGAGAGCAATGGCAAGTGCCGCCAGTCTTCTCTGCAGTCCAGATCAACGGCAAAAGGGCGTATGAGTTCGCACGTAAAGGACTGGAAGTGGAACTCAAACCCAAGTTGCTGAAGATAGATGAGATAGAGGTGCTGGGTTTTGACGAAGGGACGATGCAACTGACAATTCGCGTGGTTTGCTCCAAAGGTACTTATATCCGCGCGCTGGCACGAGACATCGGAGAAAGACTCCAATCCGGCGCACACTTGATTGCACTTCGTCGTACCAGGGTAGGGGAGACCCGTGTGGAAGACTGCTTAACAATAGAACAATTTTTAAATCAACTCAATAACTGCGAACTTAATCGTTCCAGTGAAACAAGATAAGAATATGTACAAATCAAATGATATGAGACTCTGTCAGTTTCGGTTCAAACTGCCGGAGCATTTAATAGCTCAGTTTCCTGCTCCTTATCGGGACGATGCCCGACTGATGGTACTGCATCGCAAGACGGGTGAGATAGAGCATAAGAGATTACCCGAATTGGTGAACTATTTTGATGAAGGTGATCTGTTTGTATTCAATGACAGTAAGGTTTTTCCGGCACGTCTTTGGGGACGTAAAGAGAAGACCAATGCGTTGATAGAGGTATTCCTGTTGCGGGAACTGAATCATAAAGTGCGTTATTGGGATGTGCTGGTAGAACCGGCGCGCAAGATCCGTATCGGAAACAAGTTGACCTTTGAGCAGGATCCGGCTATTGTGGCGGAAGTTATTGATAATACCACGAGTCGTGGTCGTACTTTCCGTTTCCTGACGGACTATGACAATGAAGAGTTTGTACCTCGTCTGTATGATTTGGGAACGACTCCGCTGCCTAAGTATATCAAGCGTCCGATGGACGAAGAGACCTTTGAGCAGTATCAGGCTTCTTTCCATGATCTGCCTGTGGACGAGATGGATTCAGAGCGTTATCAGACCATCTTTGCAGATAAGATAGGGGCGGTCGCAGCTCCGGCATCAGGTTTGCATTTTTCCAAACAGTTACTCAAACGTATGGAGATCCATGGCATAGAGACGACCTTCATGACCAGTCATGTATCGCTTGGTATCTTCAAAGAGATTGATGTGGAGGACTTGACGAAGAATAAGATGGAATCCGAGCAGATCATCTTATCACAGAAAATGGCGGACGATGTGAATAAGGCTCATGAGTCAGCGCATCGGGTGTGTGCTGTAGGTACGGAGGTGATGCGTGCTATGGAGCATGTAGCCGGTACGAATGGCTTTCTGAAATCGTACGATGGCTGGACCAATAAGTTCATCTTCCCGCCGTATAACTTCTCGGCAGCGAATAGTTTCTTTGTGAACTTCTACATGCCGGAGTCCAGTCAATTACTGATGGTAGCTGCATTTGCAGGATACGAGGAGACGATGCATGCGTACGAAGTAGCCATCGAAGAGGGGTATCATTTCGGAGACTATGGAGACGCAATGCTGATTGTGGATTAAGGAGTTAGGTAATTAGGGATTAGTGAATTAGAGAATTAGAGATGAACGTACGTATTGAGGAGTCATGGAAGCAAGTGTTGCAACCGGAGTTTGACAAGCCTTATTTCGAACTCCTCACTCAGTATGTACGCCAACAATATCAGACCCGTCGGTGTTTTCCTCCGGCAGGTCTGATTTTTAATGCTTTTGACTCTTGTCCGTTTGACAAGGTGCGTGTGGTCATCATCGGTCAAGATCCGTATCATGAGGATGGTCAGGCGATGGGACTTAGTTTCTCAGTTCCCGAAGGCGTGCAGATACCACCTTCGCTGGTGAATATTTACAAAGAGATCCACCGTGATTTAGGAACGCCTATTCCGCAGAGCGGAGATTTACATCGTTGGGCGGAACAGGGAGTTCTGTTGCTGAATGCTACGTTGACTGTGGAAGCTCATAAAGCCGGCAGTCATCAGGGCAAAGGATGGGAGGAACTGACGGACGCTGCGATTGATGCGCTCAATAAAGGTCGTGAACATCTGGTGTTTATGTTGTGGGGTTCCTATGCCCAACGCAAAGGACAGTTTATAGACCGCAAAAAACATCTGGTACTTCAAACATCGCATCCTTCACCTCTATCCGTATATAGAGGATTTGACGGCTGCGGGCACTTCAGTGCTGCCAACAATTATTTGATTAAGAACGGCTTAGATCCTATTCAATGGTAATATGAAAAAACTATTGCTTATAGACGCTTACGCGATGATTTTTCGTGCGTATTATGCTTTTATACGTGCTCCGCGTATGAACAGTAAGGGAGAGAATACTTCGGCTATCTTCGGTTTTTGTGTCACCTTGGAAGACTTGCTCAAGAAGATCAATCCGACGCATGTAGGAGTGGCTTTTGATCCTGCCGGAGGAACTTTCCGTCATGAGGCGTATGAGCAATACAAAGCGCAGAGACCGGAGACACCGGAAGATATCCGTAAAGCTGTGCCGGTCATCAAGCAGCTTCTTGAGGCGATGAATATCGCGGTAATGGAAGTACCCGGTTTTGAGGCGGATGATGTGATCGGAACCCTTTCCGTTCAAGGAGAACAAGCCGGATTTGAGGTCTATATGGCAACGCCGGATAAGGATTACGGTCAGTTGGTAAGCGACCATGTGTTCATGTATCGACCGCGTCATACGGGCGGGTTTGAGTTGATGGGGCCTAAAGAAGTGTGTGAGAAATACGGACTGCAACGCAAGGAGCAGGTTATTGATCTGTTGGGCCTCATGGGTGATGCAAGTGATAATATCCCGGGGTGCAAAGGAGTAGGGGAGAAGACCGCAGTAGCATTGCTGGAACAGTTCGGTTCAATTGATAACATGTTAGCGCATACGGATGAGATCAAAGGCGCGTTGCGAAGCAAAGTGGAGAATCAGGTGGAAGAAATTAAGTTCTCCCGTTTCCTCGCTACGATACGTACCGATGTGCCGATTGCATTGAACGAGAACCTGTTGGCAAAGAAAGAACCGAACTTCGAACAACTGACGGCTTTGTATCAGGAGTTGGAGTTTAACACCTTGCTGCGAAAACTACCTCAGCCAGTTCAGAATAATCCGATTATTCCGAATACGCCGAGTGCACCGAAAAAGTCCAAACAAAGTGTTCCTGCCCAGCTCGATCTGTTTGGTTTTGGCGAAGAAGAACCAATAGCTAACAGCCAAGAGCCGATAGCCACATTTGATACCACCGAAAACCGTCTGTGTCAGTATCTGTTGAATCCGGAGGTGGCGTTTAATCCCTACAAAGAACCGGATTTTGCGGCATTGAAAGCAGATACGGACTTGTGGAACCTGTATAACGAAGTGGAACTGCCGTTAGTGGAAGTGTTGCGAGAGATGGAAGCGGCGGGAGTGCGGATCGATGTGGATAAACTGAAGAAAGCGGAGATCAGTCTGACCGAGGAACTGAACGCTCTGGAGCAGAAGATATACGAATTGGCACAGGAGAATTTTAATATCAATAGTCCAAAACAGGTAGGTGAGTTATTGTTTGACAAACTCAAATTGGACAGCAAAGCGAAAAAGTCCAAGACAGGGCAGTACTCCACGTCCGAAGAGGTGCTCATGACGCTCAAAGAGAGACATGCTATTGTGGGGTTGATTTTGGATTATCGGGAACTGAAAAAATTGATCACTACCTATATTTCCGCTTTGCCAGGTTATATAGCAGAGGATGGTAAGATCCATACGACTTACAATCAGACCGTGACAGCAACGGGACGTCTAAGCAGTTCGAATCCGAACCTACAGAACTTACCGATCCGTTCCGAACGGGGCAAATTGATTCGTGAGGCGGTGATACCGGATGAAGGATGCCTCTTCCTTAGTGCCGACTATAGTCAGATTGAGTTACGTCTTATGGCGCATTTCAGTCAGGATGAGCATATGTTGGCGGCTTTCCGTTCCGGACAGGATATCCATGCCGCTACTGCTGCCCGTATCTATGGTAAACCCATCGAACAGATCACCAAGGATGAACGTCGTAAAGCGAAGACTGCCAATTTCGGTATCATCTACGGCATCTCGGCATTCGGTTTGGCGCAGCAACTCGATTGCAGTCGTACCGAAGCGAAGCAACTGATAGATGATTATTTTGCTGCATTCCCGAGAGTGATTTCTTATATCGAATCGCAAAAAGAGTTAGCGCGGCAGAAAGGCTACGCCGAGACGCTCTTCGGACGCAAACGCTATCTGCCGGATATTCATTCGCAGAATGCTACGGTTCGTTCGTTTGCAGAGCGTAATGCCGTCAATGCTCCTATCCAAGGAACGGCTGCCGATATCATCAAGATGGCGATGGTGAGTATTCATAGAAGGCTGAAGGAAGAGGGGCTGAAGGCGAAGATGATTATGCAGGTTCATGACGAACTAAATTTCAATGTGCCTATGAATGAAGTAGATCGCGTGCGTGAGATTGTCGTAAACGAGATGCAGAATGCGGTCCATTTATCGATTCCGTTAATTGCTGAATGTGGTGTGGGAGAAAACTGGCTTGAAGCTCATTAAGTCATATACCGTTTAGTCATTTGCCATGTACCATTTATTACTTTTAATCCGTATTTTGTGCATCGGGAATAGTTTTTCCTGGGATGCAGTGGAACAGGAACTGGTACCGCTCTGTGATGAGAAGGGCGTGCAGATAGAAGTGCATAATCTCTATTATGGCGGTTGTTCGTTGCAACAACATGCGCAGTTCTTGCTGCATGACAAGGCGGCATATAGTCATCGTGTTTGTACGAATGAGGAACCGCGAATTATCAAGGACACGATCACATTAAGGCAAGCCTTGCTGGATGGTGAGTATGACTACATCTCGTTGCAACAGGCAAGTCATGACAGCGGTATTCGTGAAACTTATGAACCATGGTTAACGATGCTCATTGATACGGTGCGTGCATATCAGCCCAATGCGCGGCTCTGTTGGATGCAGACTTGGGCATATAGCCAAGATGCTACTCACTCTGCTTACCCGCGTTACCATAACAGTCAGCAGGAGATGTGGGATAGTATTGTGGTTTGTACCAAATCACAAATCAATCATCACCAATTACCAATCATCCCTTGTGGGCTGGCTGTACAATACGCACGTCAGACCAAGTTAGGCGATACGATGTGTCGTGACGGATACCATCTTAATTATACGTATGGGAGATATACGGCGGCTTGTGTGTGGTATGAAATTTTAACCGGAAAGGATGTTCGATTCAATCGATATAAAAATGCAGAGATGACTTCTGAACAACGTCGTTTATCCCAGAAATCTGCTCATAAAGCGCTTAAAATGGTAGAAAAATTCGGGCTTTAGTCAAGAAAATGCATTTTTTTGAAAAAAAGTTGCCAAAAAATTTGGTCATGTCAAAAAAAAGCAGTACCTTTGCACCCGCTTTTGAGGAACAAGCGTGTTTGAAGCCCTTTTGGGCGGAGGCCGCTTCTCCCGTTTAACGGGAGACCGCTCCGGGTGCGGTAGTTCAGTTGGTTAGAATACCGGCCTGTCACGCCGTAGGTCGCGAGTTCGAGTCTCGTCCGCACCGCAAAGAGCGAATCCGAAAGGGTTCGCTCTTTGTGTTGCTGGACTCGACATTCTCCCATTCGCTTGCTTCGCGGAATAAGAGTTATCCCGCGCGTTCACTATCGAAGTGCCATCCTAGGCACTTCTTCACATCCGCACCGCAAAAAGGAGTCACAATGTGACTCCTTTTTTGTGCGACGGACTTGAATCGCGCGAGTTCTTATCTCACCCAGTTCGAACGATTATTGCTTCTAGCAATTTTCGAGTCTCGTCCGCACCGAAGAGGTTGAAAATCAACAAGTTACGCTTGAGATGCGTTGAAATCGACCCAAAATCTGCCCAAATGACTTCCACGATTGTGGAAGTCATTTGCTGTTTATAGGACATTTGTTAACTTTTTAAATTTTGAGAAACATTGCATAGAAATGAAAGGTTCTCAGAAAAAGAATGGCAAAATCCACTTAGTCGTCTATGCGGACAAACTCATAATTGCTGTTGAACTCAAGTTCGAGACCGGAATTGAGTTCGGCTTTCCAACGGCGGTCGTCTTTGCTCCACTCGGTAATGAAGGCGTTGGGAAAATTGGCTTTCACATATTGACGTACCAACTCTGGAATGAGTGCAGAAGGCACTTCGGTCTGCTTGCAATCCACTTTAGTAAGTTCGCCCGCCTTGTTGAATTCTAAAGAACGACCATCGTTGAACTTGACATCGTACTCTACGTCCAGCAAGCCTTTGTCCAACGTAACATAAGCGATTTGGGAAGCATCAAAATGTGCTACAACGATGGCTTTTGCCGGTTCCGGTACTTGGTCGAAAGTGATCACTTGTTCTTTTGCGCAAGCCGTCAGGCTGCAGAGTGCCATAAGCACTACAGAAAAATACTTTTTCATAATGATAAACTGTTAAAGGGTTAAACTGTTATTTATTGTAAATCCCGAATGCTCTTCGCCACATTGATGAGGTGGTCGGCAACACGTTCGGAGTTCTGGGCAAGGGAGATATACTCGGTTCCGGCTTGCGGTTTGCAGATACCCAACGAGAGGCGCTGGATATGATTGCGCTCCATCTCGTCGGTCAGACGGTCGATCTCGTCCTCAATCTGGTTCGCACGCCCGAGTGCGGACATGTCCATTTTATGGTACGCCTGCATGGTGGCTTCGTGGAGTTGGGCGATGAGGTGGTTCATCTGCTTGATTTCGTTGAGGGCGTAATCGGAGAAACGCACTTCCTGCTGACGCAGGCTGTCGGCGTACTCGACGATGTTTTTCGCGTAGTCGCCGATACGCTCCAAGTCGCTGACCGTGCGGATAGTGGAGACGAGATATTGGTGGTCGAACTGGCTGAGTTGGCTATTAGAGAGCAGCAAGGCATAGTGGACTAATTCGCGGTTGAGATAGTTGAGTTGGCGCTCCGTGCGGTTGAACTCGTCGCGTTCGGAATCATCTAATGTCGTGACGTCCCGGATGGCGCGTTGGTAGTTCTGCAACGCCATTCGCGCCATGTTTTCAATCTCCTCTTTGAGCTGGCGGATAGCAACTACCGGCGTGCGCAACATCTGCGGGTCAAGGAAATAGAGATTGGGTTCGTCGGTCTGCTGTGCAGGCTGGTCTTTGACGAGTTTGCAAGCGATGTTCACAAGGGCGTTGGTCAGCGGAAGGGCTACTAACATGGTCGTGACATTGAAGACCGTGTGGAACATAGCCAACTGGAGTTGCGGCGTGTGGAAGATGCGTTCGAAGAGGATTCCGAAGCTATATGTACCGCCGGTGGTGAGTTTGATCAGACCTCCTGCGCAGAGGAAGAGCACGACGCCCAAGATATTGAAAATGAGGTGAATCATCGCAGTGCGTTTGGCGGCTACGCCGCTGGTGAGACCGGCAATAATCGCCACGACGCACGAACCGATGTTACTACCCATCGTGAGGTAGATACCTTGGTCGAGCGAGATAAGCCCCGTGACAGCCATCGTGATTGCGATAGAAGTCATGACGGACGAAGACTGGATTATGGCGGTAATGATAGCACCCAAAAGAACCAATAACAGCGGGTTACGGATGGAAGCGAGGAAGAGTTTGACGGAATCGAGTGCCGCAAACTCATCCATCGCGTTCGCCATCATACTCAGACCGACAAAGAGCATACCGAAACCCGTAAGGATGCCGCCTGTTTTCTTCCACGCATCGCTTTTGGAGAAGAGCATCATAAACGCTCCGATACCTGCGAAAGCCGCGAAGATGACGGTTGTGGAGAGGCTGTTCGAACCCGATAGACCGAGTGCCACTAATTGCGCCGTGACAGTTGTTCCGATGTTCGCGCCGTAGATGATGGTGGCGGCTTGCGTTAGGGACATGATTCCCACGTTCACGAAACCGATAACCATGACTGTTACGGCTCCACTGGACTGGATAGCAGCCGTTCCGAGCGTTCCGATACCGACGCCGACCAGTTTGTTGTTGCCGGTGTGCGAGAAGAGTTGTTTGAGCCGCCTTGAAGCCGCCGACTCAAGGTTGCTACTCATCATCGTGCAGGCCACCAGAAAGACTCCGATACCTGCCATGAGTGTCAAAAGAGCTGTTAAAATACTGATAATATCCATATGTTATTTGTGATTTCTGTCGATCGGCAGAGCCGTGGTTATTTGTGATTTTATAATAAAAAACGGTACAAACTCGCATGAGTTCATACCGTTATAGTTTATGTCCGGGCATAGTTATGGCGCAAAGTAGCTTTTCGCGGGGCATAGCGACGCACTAAACCGAGACGCTGTTTGTTGGAGGTGAAAGGAGACGAGCCTAACCCCAGCCCTTCTCTAAAAGGAAGGGAAATACACATCATAGTCTGACAGCTGATAGCTGATAGCTGACAGCTGATGTCTGACTCATCCCATTCGAAATCTTCAACCTCTATTTCAGCCGTGGCTTCGATCTGTATATCCTGCCAAGCATGGCGCATATCGCTCCATTCGTCCGCAATCAGACATGCCGCAAAAGCGCTCATTAACACAAGCACGATCACATAGGCATATTTCCGAACAAATTGAATCACGGTGCATAATTACAAAAAAAATCCCACATATGCAAGTTTTTGTGGGATTTTTTGGATTAGAAGGAATGATTTTATTATTCAATCGTCTTGATTATTTTGGCGGGATTGCCGGCTACGACCACATCGTCAGGGATGTCATGAGTGACGACCGAACCGGCTCCAACAATCACACGGTTTCCTATAGTAACACCCGGACAAACGATTACTCCGCCGCCCAGCCAGCAGTCATCGCCTATCCGTATCGGCAGACCAGTTTCTATGGTCTGGCGGCGCTCCAAGTAGTCATGCGGATGGTCAGGTGTCAGCAGTTGACAGTTGGGCCCGATAAGCGTGTGGGCACCGATAGTAATACCTCCACCATCCAAGAATACGCCATTAAAATTGATAAACGAACCTTCACCTATGCTAATTCGGTTGCCGTGGTCACAGCGGAATGGCGGACAAATAATCACCGAAGGATGCGCATCCGGGATGAGGGCTTTGATGCAACGGTGTAACTCCTCCAGGTCCCATGCACCGCATTGATTGAGGTCGCGCATCGCATAATACGCCCGCAGGAAATTCGCCTGAACCTCCTTGTCCGTATAGTCATACGGCAGGTTATGAAGCATTTTTTCGTATTCTGTCATAATCATTTCTTTTAATGTCCTCTTACAAACTGCCCTTCGGGCTGGTACTCAAGGAAGCAACAATCATCCGGCTGTTCCTCATCAATCGCTTGCTGTTGTTGCGCTATGTATTCGTCGTAGGTCATATGAGTTTCGGATGATCTTATTTTACTTCTCGCTGAGGATCATGAACAGGACGGCGGCAATGCAGATGACGATGCCGGTGAGGATGTTCACCGTCAGCGGTTCGCCAAAGACCAACGTGCCGACCAAGATTGCCGTTACGGGTTCGAAAGCACCCAGGACAGACGTTTTGGTCGGACCGATAAGGCGCGTGGAAAGGGCTATCGTCAGCATGGCTATCATGGTAGGGAAGATTGCCAGACCGATGAGATTCAGCACTTCCGAAGTGGTGTCTATGCCTTGCAGCACCGGCGTTCCGTCAATAAGCAGGTACGCCAGAAAAGCGACGGCACCCACCACCAGACCATAGAACGTGAGCATATGCTCGGAGATATGTTTGATACGCTGCGAGCGGTTGACAATCACCAGATAGACGGCGTAACTCAAAGCGGACATTGCCGCGAGAACAATACCTATCCAGTGAATCTCTGTTCCGGCGGCAGGCCAGCTGAGCAAGACCACTCCCGCAACTGTGGCGGCTATAGACAGCCATATCTGCCATTTGGGATAGACATGCAACCCGACCATGATAAGCGCCACAAAGACCGGATACAGATAAACGAAAGTCGTTGCCAGCCCCGAAGGAATGAACCGGTACGACTCGAAGAGAAAGACACTGCTGGCGGCGAACAGACAGCCGAGGACGACCAGCAGGCGCATTTCCCGTCCGTTGACGCGGAAAGACTCATGCCGGAACGCCATCCAGAGACCTAATATCACCGCCGAGATAGCATAACGGAAGAACAGGAGCGACAACACCGGCACGCCGCCGTCCAAGAGCGGTTTGCCGAACAGCGGATTCAGTCCGTACGAGACACCCGCCGTCACTCCGGCTGCAAAGCCGAGGATTGTTTTCTGCTTCTTAGTCATGGTCTAATCCGGTTGCCGGTGATTTCTTGTATGTTCATTTTATAGGGATGTGATACGGTTGAGGCACCAGGTGATGGCTTGGGCGAGGCGGAGGGTGCAGTCAGTGAAATGACCGCCGTTGTGCCAGACGAGCGCCGTGTGTTCCTCGCCGAGCGAGTGCGTCAGGAGGTCATGGTACGCACGGATGTTATCGCCCACCTGCGCGAGAGCGCTGTTGCGGGTCTTCTCCTCTTTGATGCCCAGACTGAGATAGACATTCGGAGTGAGAAGCGCGTGGCTTTGTGCAAAAGGCATCCAGCCGTGTATCCACACCGAAGGCGAAGCGGCAGCCACGGCAGCAAAGAGAGGCTGTTGGTACGCCGCCAGGAGCGCGAACAGCCCTGCTAACGAATAGCCGCCGAGGATGACAGGCAACGTGCCGTACAGGCCTTGCAGTTCGGGCAGAAGCGCGTTTGCCACGAACTCCAGCGTTGCGCCTGCCTGCGTACCCACCTCCGGGCGTTGGGACAAAGCCGGATCAGCCCACGGCGCGAGTTCGGCTTCCCAGTCGTTGACGGTGAACGCAGCAAGGACAAAAGGCACGGAGGTCTGCTTGGTTAGCATCTGCGCCAGCGTCTCAAAATCTTTGCGTTCGTGTGCGCCGAGCGTGGTCAGCACAAGGCATCGGGGCTCCGGCATGGCATAGACCATGCACGGCCGGTTTTCTATCAGAAGTTCTGTTGTCATAAAATCCGGTGCAAAATTACTAAAAATTTGGCACATAGGCAAATAAAAACCATAAAATTTGGCGGTTTCAAAGAAAAGTTGTAACTTTGCAGCATGAAAAAGCCAAGTGACTTTTGGCTTTGAGTCTGAGCACCGTGGGAACGGGTATTGCGAAGACATAGAATACTATACAAAAAGGTTATGAATACACTTGGGCGACTTGCATCTGGACGCGCAGATTTATGTCACCGGCTCATACATCTGAACGAGAGGAGAAACGGTTCTTGGATTTCTGGCGCACAATCAAACAACAGGAGATTGATCTGATTGAGGAGAGTGCGACGGACAAATCTCCGCTTTTGAATATAAATGGAAACCCGGTAAAGTAGCCCGTCTGCCCTTACCATTCAGCGAGGCGTACCCCGATGCCACATTCCAAACCATCACTCCCGACAACTATCAGGAGTTTGTTTGAAATTTGGAGGGAAAACCTTCCATTTTTTGTGACCTTTATTATTTGGCGTTCCCTCCATAGTTCTGCAGATCATTCTCTCTAGAGCTACGTCGGTCGGGCTTTGCAGGGGTTCGCAAGCTCCGCATTGTTACACAATACCGTAGCCCTTCCAATCCCTAACGCGGGATTTTTGTTTCAAAATGCACAATTCTGGTCGAATTGGGAAGGAAAAACTTGCTCATATCATTTTTTTTTAGTAATTTTGCAGCCAAAATTGACGGCAAAATTCAAAGAGGTATGGCTCAGAACAAAGGTGCAATAGTGCGCTACCGCGCAATCGACCGTTGCCTAAGGGCAAAACATGGGCGTTTTGGCATAGAGGAACTTCAGCGTGCATGCGCTGACGCACTTTATGACGCATTTTCAGAACGCTTTTCGGTTAGCCGTCGTCAAATATATCTTGACTTGAATCATATGGAGTCCAATGCTGGCTACCGCGCCGACATTGAACACTATAGAGATGGTAAGAAGGTGTATTATCGTTATGCTGATCCTAATTTCTCTATTGAGAAGTCGCCCATCACAGATGATGAATTGGAACAGTTGAGGGAGACTATCCTGATGCTTAACCGTTTCAAAGGGATGCCACACTTTGAGTGGATGGAGGAACTTCTAAATAAATTAGAAGATACTTTCCATTTGAAAGGTTGCATGGATAGCGTGATAGGTTTTGAACAAAACCTTGATCTGAAAGGTTTAGAGAATATCACACCTCTTTTTGAGGCTATCGTAAATAAACAGGTGCTCAATATACGGTATAAATCTTTCAAAGCCAACAAGCCTATTACATGCGAGGTACATCCTTATTTCCTCAAACAGTACAATAACCGGTGGTTTTTGTTTGGCTTCAATGCTGGCTTCGGACAGATTACGAACTTTGCTTTGGACCGAATCGAGGAGGTTTCACCGATGTTTGCGGAATATATTGAGAAGCCTAGTTCTCTCAACTTTGAAGAGTACTTTGATGATATCGTAGGTGTGACAATTCCGCAAGGCAAGAAGATTGAGCACGTTGTTATGCGTGTCGCGCCTGATAGATATCCATATATAAAGAACAAGCCACTCCATCCTTCGCAGCATAATTACGATAAAGAAATGCGCATAAGTATAGACGTTATTCCCAATAACGAACTTATTACGCTTCTTCTCTCGTTTGGGAGTCAATTGGAGGTGTTGGAGCCGCAATCCGTGCGCGATATGATGAAAGAGCACGCGCGCACGATGAATCGCTTTTACAAGTAAAAGTGCGTTTTTTTGAAACCTGTGCAACATCTTTGCACACAAAGGCAGTACTTTTGCACCAGATTTCAAAAACAAGTGGTCTTTGGCATACTGATTCTATGAAATTTTGAACGCTCACCGCAAGGTGGGTAGTCCGATGTATTCGTCGGACATCAGAAGCAATGTTTGGGATGTTTCGGATGCATCCTTTCCCGCAAAGCAGCACAACCTCGTGCAACTTTGCGAACCAGAATTTAATATATTATTAAATTATGAATATATTGAATTATTCTGATTATTTATGAAAAGAAAAGGAAGTGGAATCAGTATGCCAGAGATTTTTTTAGACGATGATGGAAAACATTAAAGATATTGCGCACGAGATGCAGGGTGCAGGTGATTTGCTTAAACTCATCAATGCAATAAAGAAGGATGAACTTGGAGAGAAGTTTAAGCCCTACACTAAAAAGCAATTGCTATGGTTCGGAAACCCGGATCATGTTTTCCATCGTTACCGCAATTTCGAGATTCCCAAGAAGTCTGGTGGAAAAAGGAAGATTTCAGCTCCTTACTCCCAGAGCTATATGCACTTGCTGCGTTATGTCGCTATGATTTTGCAGTCTATCTACGAGCCTTCTGCTCATACTATGGCCTTCACGCCCGGAAGGAGCATCGTAGATAATGCAAGGGCACACATGGGCATGAACTATGTGTTTAATATCGACCTTAAGGATTTCTTCCCTAGCATTGAGGCTCATCGTATTGCAGCACGTCTTCAGGTAAAACCTTTTTGCTTTACGTGGAAAGTAGCAAAATCAATTGCTGCTCTTTGCTCTATGCGAGTTACGCAGGAAGGCACTACTCCTGAGGAAAAGAAATTCCGTTATGTTCTTCCGCAAGGCTCTCCGGCTTCTCCAGTCTTAACAAATCTAATGTGCGATAAATTAGATTACTTACTTGCAGGCTTGGCTAAAAGGTTTGGTCTTCGTTACACGCGCTATGCGGATGATATCACTTTTAGTTCTATGCACAATGTGTACCAGGACGGAAGCGAGTTTAGGAAGGAATTGGAGCGTATAATAACAGGCCAGGGGTTTACTATTAACCCCCAAAAGACGAGGTTGAACATACTTGGCTTCCGTCAAGAGGTTACGGGGTTGACTGTGAGCCAAGATAAAGTAAATGTTGCTCGCAAGTATGTTAAGGATTTGCGCGGGCTCATTCATATATGGGAGAAATATGGCTATGCCGAAGCGCAAAAGCGCTTAGAGACCCATCAGAACTACAAGCATAAGAACTGGCTTCATCAGAAAGGCATGTCTTTGTCTTGTGTTGTTGATGGTAAACTCGCTTTCCTGAAGATGGTTAAAGGTGAAAAGAACTCAACTTATTTGGCGTTACTCAGGAGGTTTGAGAAACTTACGAAGCGCTGTGGTAAGAACCAACCTCTTCATACTAATCTAAAGTATCTTGAGACATATACAGTAGCAGAGTTTGAAAAGAAGATGAAAACGGAAGTCATCTTCAAGCGTGAGCAGCATAATTACGAAACTATGCGCAAGAGCGCTGGTAGTTTATGGACGTGGGCTGAATTTTCTGTAGATGGATCAGTGACTGGCGTTACTGTCAAGTTAACAGCAGATATCTCATTACCCAAAGACCGCTTGTGCATTTCGTACTGCGAGCCGTCGAACGGTGCAGAGCCGTTCTGGTTGGTGCACGAGCCTTATATTTCGAAATACTTTAAGGATAAGGTCAATATTGACGAATTAAATTCGGAGCTTGACGCTCTACTTGAGAATGGATGATAAGCTATTACAGGTTCTCCATAAGGTAGAACAACTTTGTGAACAGAATGTGGAGTTTGCGACGGCTCTTAAAGAGAGTCTTAGTGTCGCTCCAACCGAGCCCAATGCCGACTCTGGTTTCTCGTCTGCCATTCGCCTCCAGCATCAGCGTTGCAGAAAGAAAGCACGTGCATATTATGAAAAGATAGAAGACGATCAACTTCGACAGAACTTGATCAATGACCACGCAAAAATGCTTTGGTACAAATCTATTTTTGAGGTTGGACAATACTTTGTTCATGTCAACTATCAAGTAGAAAACATGCTGAATTACTACTTGGCACATACCGGTTTTCACGATAAAGTAGCTGCAACTCCTACTCGGTACTGTAAGAAGTTGGTAATCACACCGAAGTATGCAATTTCTATAGATGTTTATTCTTATGCTTTCGATAAGAACAAAGGTAATAGTCCGGTTGATCCGTCTCGCATCAATTCACTTTGGGCTAAATTGCTGTATTGGGCAGTTGATACCGAGCAAGAGGAAATCTTA
>Ga0310694_10000397_pt1 | contig 58550 bp, 34 predicted proteins | sample 174DNAGHGhighgp2_FD_203884 | JGI IMG/M metagenome (GOLD analysis project Ga0310694, IMG submission 203884) | Sheep rumen microbial communities from Palmerston North, Manawatu-Wanganui, New Zealand - 1742 DNA GHGhigh gp2 (v2) (version 2) | ecosystem: Host-associated > Mammals > Digestive system... | reverse complement strand
ATGCGGATGTGTTCGTCGGTCATACGACGGAAGTGCTCTACGGTACAGTGCGCGCCGTGCGTATCATAGATGATACCACCTATCAGCTGCGTAAGCCGGCTATCGATGCAGGATATATCAAGGAGATCGCGTCTGCCCAAACGGAGGACGGTGCGAAGTACCATTTCGTGATCGCCAAAGAGACGGTGCTCGGTAGCCGCGTAGGAACGGATTTCGCCTATACGCAAGGACATATCGCCAATAAGCTCCTTCCGAATCTGGTTGCCCAGCGTAACGCGCTGCTCACCAATGCGGCAGACTCTGCGGCGGCACAAGCGATAGCAAATGCGCAGAAAAAGGCTGTCTATTGGAATATCGCTACCGACGAATCGAAGATAGGTCTGGATACTACGACCTATAAAATTATCAAACCGACGAATGTACCGGACTTCATTGAAGCCGATAAAGTGAAGGCTATCAACAATGTCATCGTCAAATGGGTGAGCATCCTTGCGACCAATGAACGGGATAAAGTGGTAGCACGTCAGTCCGGCAAGCATGTCGGTACCTTCAGCGTCAGCGGCGGTACCAACTATGACTACAGCGAGTCCTACTCCGCCGACTGGTCGATAGGAGGTAATATGTCCTACGGCGCACCGGATTTCGGAACCCTGTTCAAACAACTGGGAAATGGAAACGCATTAATAGGCTCCAATCCCGCCGGTAAAGCCATCGTCAATCTGCTGACTGACCGTATCATCAAAGGAGAGGATGCCTTGATTCTTAATGTGGATGGCATGGCTGGCGGTGCGCAGTGGAAAACCGATGTGACGCCGGTATTCAACATCGACACCGATATCCCGTGGTCCGACCACAGCGGAAGCGAGTCGAAATCCCGTAAGATAAGCTTCAACATCGCTCCGGATCCCTACGGCTATACCACCGTCAGCGTCTATCGTGCGCCGGCGGACAGTATCTTCGCCAAGCAGATAGGCAGCTGGACGCAATATGGCAATATATACTCCAACGCCACGGACTATAAATACGGCAGTTTCATCTTCTTCCAGGAAGGCGGTTCGAGTCACTGTCCGTACGAGGGAGAGGTGCGCACGAAATGGTACAAACCGGGTATGTTCGTCTTGGGCAACGCAACGCTGCCGATGGAGAACCCGAAGATCACGCTTGACCAGTACTCTATCAGCAATGTGCCTGCAGACCAAGCGGCTGTGTTCCGTGTTACGCTCGTCAACGATAACCTCAATACCGACGGTCGCCCCGCCAAAGGGCAGTATCTCTCGCTCTCCGTAGAGCCGCAGACGAACCCCGACGGCGCCATCATCCTCATGGACGGCGAGCCGCTTACCTCGGCTTCGACGCTCACCTTCTTCTGCGAACCGGGCGTACCTATCGTCAAAACCATGCAGGTGAAGCGCGGCATCGTGGACGACTATGAGGATCTGACGATCAAACTGGCTTCCACTACCTGTGCGTCTATCGGTACGCTCGCGAAGTTCTCCGTTCATTTCATGCCGGAGTCTTCGCCCGTCAGCATTTCCTATCCGCGGGATAAATGGGTGATGAATACCCTCTCTGCGCGGGATTCTATCGGCTATTATCTGCCTATTACCATTGATGGCTTTAATATCCATCATAAGAACTTCGACCATATTGAGTTCCAATACAAGCTCTCCACGGAGAACAACGATGCGTGGGTCAATGCCTGCTCGTTCTTCGCCAACGACAGTCTCTACGCCCTCGCTACGGGTAACAAAGCGAAGATAGAGAACGGACGTATCACGCCGTTCCGCTTCTATGGTGAGCGCGACCCGAAGGAACTCGACTACGACCTGCGTGCCGTATCGTTCTGCCGCTACGGTTCGGGGTTTGTCACCAAGGCTTCGCCCGTCGTCAGCGGTATCAAAGATACCCGTCCGCCTGTCCTGTTCGGCAAGGCGAACCCTGCCAACGGTATCCTTACGCTGGAGGACAATATAGCCCTGCGGTTCTCCGAGCCTATAGCAGGCAACTGGCTCGACGAAGACAACAACTTCCAGGTGCTGGGCGTAACCAATGCCACGGGTATAACGCAGAGTACCTCGCCATACTTCGACGGACAGCCCGATCACTACGCTTACACGAAGGCTGAACGCGAACTGGCTATCACCGACCTGACTATCGACATGCTGATCAAGCCTGCTGCCAAAGGGCGCGAGATGGCACTGCTCACGCACGGTGACGACAAGTACAACTTCACGTTGAGCCTCACAGCGGATAACCGCCTGAAGGTGACGGTTATCGATGATAGCGAGTGGCGTGATACCAAGCTGTCGAAGCCGATGAGCGAACTGTCCACAACCGACTTCACGCGGGTAATGATGGTCTATGACGTTCATTATCAGACCGTACGGTTCTACGCCGGCACGCTGGACATAACCGACGAGCCGTCCACCAACTGGCTGCTGCAGAACGAAGCTGCACCGTTCAAGGTAGGTATAAGCGCCGACCGCACCGACCCCTATCAGGGCAATATGATGGAACTGCGCGTATGGACGAAAGCACTCACGCCTGCCGAGATCAGCAACACCCACATGCGTCACCTCAGCGGTTACGAATACGGGTTGCTGGACTACTACCCAATGAACGAGAGTCAGGGCGAGGAGCTTGAGGATAAGGCTACAGGTGCCACACTCTTTGCCCAAGGACTGAGTTGGACCACACCGCAAGGGTTCTCGCTCGCCATAAGCGGCGAACCCGTTCGGCTGCAGCCTACCCTGTTCTCGCGCACCGAAGCCGAGGATTATACGCTGCTGTTCTGGTTCCGCAGCAACAACAGCGCCGGCGACTCCGTTTCGCTGTTCGCTACCGCCATGGGCGACTCCACCACGATGGAGATCGTGCTGAACAACAACACCCTGTCCTACCGTGCCGGCACGGTACACGAGGCAGCTACGGCTGTACTGACCGATGCCCGGTGGCACCACTGCGCACTGGTGATCAGCAAGACGTTCAACCAGGGCACACTGGCCATTGACGGCAGCAAGGTGCTGATCTTCCCCGCCCTGCCGACAGGAGCACTCAGCGGAACGAACATCCTGATGGCTAAAGGACTGTACGGCAATATAGACGATATATGCCTGTTTGAGCAGGCACTGCCCGACGAACTCGTCAGCGAGTTTGGCAAGCAGTCGCCCAACGGCGACGAAATGGGTCTGATCAACCTGCTCACGTTCTCCGAACTCAAGCGCAACAGCAGCAATGTGATGGAACTGGTGTTCTCGCCCAACAACAGGCGTATCTTCAAGGACGCCAACGGCAACACGGTGACGAAAGTGCAACCGCTGCTCGTTGACGATCTGAGTGCGCAGGCGGACAAGAACAACGCTGCTCCCGTGCGCGACCGAGGACAACTGACACGACTGCCGTTCACATGGAACTACCAGCTCTCCGACCTGATGATTAACATCAAGGCGCAACCGCGCGAGATCAACAAACGTACAATGTATCTGACCGTCCGCGACGTAGAGGACCTGAACGGCAACCGCCTGCCGTCACCGGTTATGTGGACCGTCTATGCCGACCTCAACAGCGTGGTATGGAACGAGCGTACGCACCGCGAGACGCTCACCGACGAACTGACCTACCGGTTCTACATGACGATCTCCAACACCACCGGCATAACACGGCAGTTCACTATCGAGCACCTGCCCGATTGGCTCAACGTCTCGCCCGCACAAGGCACACTCGAGGCGAAAGAGGAGAAACGTATAACGTTCACCATCAACGCCGAACGAATGAAGATCGGCATGCACCACCACCTCGTTTATCTCACCGACGATCAGGGCTTGGCTGAACCGTTGTTCCTCGAGATAACCAAAGAGACCGAACCGCCTTACGCCAATGTCGATCTCAACAAGTACCCGCTCAACATGTCGCTGTGCGGCAGGGTGCTGATGGAGGAGGCAGGCAAGACGGTTATCAACACCGGCGAGGACGATCTCGTCTATGCTATCTACAACAACGAATGCGTAGGCGTGGCACATTGCACCGCCAACGGCGAGTTGTACCTCACCGTTCACGGCGACGCCGACATGACGCGCAAGCCTATACGTTTCCAACTATGGAGAGCGGATAACGGCAAGACGTATAACCTCACGCCCTCGCAAAACATCCGGTTCGCACACGGGTTCGTATATGGCTGCGGCGAGGAGGGACCTATCCGTCTCACCGCCGGCGATGGCGAGATGCAGACCATCACTCTTGCCAAAGGCTGGAACTGGATATCCGGCAACCTGGCAGTCAACTCCCCGCTGCAGACGGCTATCACTGCCGAGCAGCCGTGGAACGAAGGCGACCTGATCAAGAGCCCTGCCGCACGCACGTTCTGCACCTACTCCGAGCAGGAGGATAACTTCGTAGGCACGCTCAACACCTGGGACTATAGGCAGATGTACATGGTTTATACCGCCACCGCCAACACCATGCATATCTTCGGCAAAGCGCTGACCGACGACTCAATGACCCTCACCCTGCGCGGTGACGGTCAGTGGAACGTGCTGCCCTGCCTGCTGAACAAAGTTACCGTGCTGCGTACCGCCTTGGGCGCGTACTACGACTATGCATCTACAGGCGACCTGATCAAGGCGCACAACCGCTTTGCGGTCTTCTCTGCCGACAAACGCTGGGTAGGTGATCTCACCGCCCTCACGCCCGGAGAAGGCTACCTGTTCCGCCGCTTGGGCAAAGGCTCGGTACAAATCCGCTTCTACAACCAGAGCAGCAATGCTCCGCACCGCAATCAGCAGTCAGCAGCCAGCGAAGGCGATATGTCATTCAGCAACCCCAACGCCGCCGGCAACATGACCATGATTGCGAAAATAGTCGATAGTCAAAAGTCAAAAGTCGAAAGACTCAGTGTGTTCATTGGCGATGAACTTGTAGGCGTTGCTTCACCTATCTCCCCTTCTGAGAAGGGGTCGGGGGATGTCGTGTATTTCATCACAATCCAGAGCGACAGAATAGGCGAAAAACTCACGTTCCGCACTGCGGAGGGATTGCTACTGCGGTCTGTCGATATCTCCTATTCGGCTGACGCTCACTACGGCACGCTTGAGTCACCGGTTCTGCTCACGCCCGCTGATAACGACAACGTGTACAAGATCATTGAGAACGAGCACGTAGTGATCATTCGTGACGGCAAACGCTATGACATCACGGGTCAGAAAATGGAAAACTGATAATTGAAAACTGAATACTTGATACTTTACCTTGTCACTATCAATGCCGTCACATTTTGCATGTACGGCATTGACAAGTGGCAGGCAGTACGCGGTGGTTGGCGTATCTCGGAGGCTGCTCTGCTATGGGCGGCTGTATTCGGAGGCAGCATAGGCGCATGGTTAGGTGTGGTAGTCTTTCACCACAAGACCTTACACGCCTCATTCCGCTACGGTGTACCACTTATCCTGCTTGCGCAGGTAGCCCTCGCCGCATGGATCATCCTTGACAAGTTATAAGTTTATCAATGTATCTATAACACTTTTTTGCAACTATGGAAACCGGAGGAATATTGCAGGAAATAGCCCCTTTGGGTGAGAACGATCTGATGTACGTAGCCGACCGGCATAAGGCGTGTTGCGACTTTCCGCTGCACCGGCATACGCTCTGCGAACTGAACTTTGTGGAGCACGGTGCCGGCTGCGAGCGCATAGTGGGCGACTCGGTAGAAGAGATTGGCGAATACGAACTCGTGCTGATCACCTCGCCCAACCTCGAGCACACATGGGCGCAGGGGCACTGCCAGAGCCGGGATATACATGAGATAACGATCCAGTTCGGTGTAGACTTTGAGGCTCGGAATGTGCTCTCCACCAATCCTTTCCGTTCAATACAAAAGATGTTCGTTCGTGCACAACGCGGCTTGTGCTTCCCCATGGCGGCAATCATGAGTGTCTATCCGCGCCTGCAGCGATTGTCAAGTATCCGTGACGGATTTGAGGCTGCAATCGAAATGGCATATATCCTGCACGAACTGTCGAAGTTCGATAACGCGCGCGAACTGTCCAGTTCATCGTTCGCACAGGTGCGCACCACCAGCGAAAGCAGACGTGTCGCACGGGTGAAAGAATATGTATCCGCACATTATGCAGACGAGATCCGCCTTGAGCAACTCAGTGCCATGGTCAGCATGTCGCCTACCGCATTCTCACGGTTCTTCAAACTCCGTACCGGCAAGACACTCTCTGACTATATAGTAGATGTGCGCCTCGGTATCGCCTCGCGCAAACTGGTGGATACCGATGAGCCTGTATCATCCATCTGCTTTGATTGCGGCTTCAATACCCTAAGCAATTTCAACCGCCTGTTCCGCTCGCGAAAGGGCTGCTCGCCTACCGAGTTTCGGGAGAAATATGCCAAAACAAAGGTAATCGTGTAGATTTTGCTAAAATAGTGTCGGTGTTTATGGTATAATTTTCGTAATTTTGCAGCGTAATTGCAAAATACGACCATGAAACATCTATTTTCCCGTCAGTCTATTCTTCTGTTTGTACTGTTGTGCAGTGTGTGCAGTTGCCATGCTGCTGAACCCGTACCGACTACTGAACCTGTCACTTATACCTTATGCAACGCGCAAGCCACTGCCGAGACGCAGCGGCTATGGGCTGTGTTGTGCAGCGAGTACGGCAAGCGGGCACTATCCGGTGTGGTGGCGAACGTGGATTGGAACACCCGCGAAGCAGAGAACGTTTACAAATGGACCGGGCGCTATCCGGCACTGAACGTGTTCGACTTCATCAATATCCACGCATCGCGCGACGTTAACAAACAAGGCTGGCTCGACTACAGCGACCTCACACCCGTCACCGACTGGTACGACGCAGGCGGCATAGTTGGTTGTATGTGGCACTGGCAGGTGCCGGCAAACAACGGAACGAACTATACATGCTCGCCGGGCACCGACCCCGGCCAGACGAGTTTCGACCCTGCCGCCGTGAATGACCCTAACTCGGCAGACTACAAGCGTATGATCCATGATATCGACCAGGTGGCAGGATACCTCAAGAAAATGCAAAAACGCGGCATACCCGTTATCTGGCGACCGCTGCACGAGGCGGCGGGCAATGCCACGGAGTTTGCCGGAGGCAAGGCGTGGTTCTGGTGGGGAGCAAAAGGAGCGGAGGTTTATAAGCAACTGTGGAGGTTCATGTACGACCGACTGGTTAACTACCACAAACTCAACAACCTTATCTGGGTGTGGAACTCGCAGATGAACGACCCGGACTGGTATCCAGGTGCGGATGTAGTGGATGTAGTAGGGCGTGACAACTACTACGCCCTGCAGTATCCGCTCGCCAAGGAGTACAGGCAGTTGCAGCAGGAGTACCCCGACAAACTGATCACTCTCGCCGAGTGCGGCAACGGGGATGAAGTGGATATGTCGCCATGGTCGAAGATCTGGGCGGAAGGCAGCCGCTGGAGCTGGTTCATGACATGGTACGACTACAACTACAACGCCGGCAACAGCGATGAGCACCGATTCGCCGGTGAACAGTGGTGGAAAGACGCGTTCGGCACAGGACTGGTGATTGATCGCGAACAGATAAGCAAACTCTTATACAAGTGATACTATGCGGTTAGGAATACGAGTTATAGGAATCTGTGTTCTGTGCTCTGTCAGCGCAGCGGTATGCACTCTTTCTGCTGTCGAGCGCACTATCCTTATCGGACCCAAGACGATCGGCAAGGCGTGGAAAGACAACATTGTACTCGAGCCGCGACACTTTGCACACGCGCACGCAGGCGATATAATTACTGTATATAACGACAACGCCAAGCGCACAGCACAAGGTGCGTTCCAGAGCCCCAAGACATGGCAGGGCATAGCACCGGAGTACGGGTACTTCGGCATCAACGGTCCGTTTCGCATGACTCTGACGGAAGATATACTCGCTATAGCCCGCGAACACGGCATAGCCATCGGTGGTCACGACTACCGGATCCTGCAGGTCACACTCAGTGAGGCGTCCGACTACCGTGAGACAACAGTCTGGAGCGGACCGAGCGTAGTGATGAAAGACGACTGGAGCGCCAACGCCGAGATACCTGCCTCGTGCCTGAAAGACCTGCATGTAGGTGACGGCCTGCGCCTGCATATAAGCAAGGTGAAGCCGAACGCTGCCGCCAAACTGATGGACTTCACATGGAACGCACTCGACCCGTCATTGGACGGAGTACCGGTAGGCGGTGAGGCATATACATGGTACATCTATGATAACGCGCCCTTGCTCAAACTCGCCTTGGCAGGTTCGGGCGGAAACGTAGCCATGCGCATTGGCGGAACGGGGTACAGACTCGACGGAATAGGTATAGTCCGGCAAGTCGGCGAAGTGAGCGAGGATTACTCCGAAGCACAGCGTGCGCCGAAGGAATATGTCTTGCAGCCCGGCGAACTTTTCCATGGCGAAAAGTTTTTTCCTGCCGACTGGAGCGGCAATCTCAAGCTAACCGCTGCCCCGTTCCAGGAGTGCACCGACAACGATGTACTGATTATATCCTACCTCCTCGACCCTGCAGCCAAGGCAGCCGGCACAACTCCGCAACTCTCCCTGCGAAACACCCGGACATGGGGCGAACTGACCGGAGCACCCGAGCCTGTTTGGTATCCGCTCGACGGCACGGATATAGTCTATCTGTTCGACTCCGTTGCGTTGGACGAAGTGAAGACCCGCGGATTGATCGTTACGGGTGTGGGATTTACTCTGACTAAGATTGAATTAATTTCTGCGCAATAATGAAGAAGTTTTTACTCATCAGCACATTGCTGCTATCGTTGGCTGCGATGGCACAGGTCACGGTCACCGGCACGGTTACCGACGGCAGCATAGGCGAGCCGGCGATTGGCGCAAGTGTGATCGTAGCCGGAACAACCATCGGAACAGTCACTGACACAGACGGACATTTTACTCTCGATGTGCCGGAAGGGAAGTTCATCCTGCAGGTTTCAATGGTCGGTTACAAAACGCAGGTCGTTAACATCAAGGGCAAATCATCGGTCAGCGTAACACTGCAGGAAGACAGCCAGCTGATGGATGAGGTGGTGGTGGTCGGCTACGGTGTAATGAAGAAGCGCGACCTGTCGGGTTCGGTCAGTCAGATCAAAGGCGATGACATCCGTCAAGGCGGGCAGGCGGACATAGCCAAGAGCCTGGAGGGTAAGATCGCCGGCGTGGATGTCAAGTCGTCCGACGGAGCCCCGGGTGGCGGCACGAGTATCACCGTGCGAGGTGCTAACTCATTCACCACCAGTTCGCAACCGCTGTATATAGTGGATGGCGTACCGTTCGGCACCGACCCCAACGGTCTGCCTGCTTCGGGCGCTAACGAGGGCAACAACCAGCAGACCTCGCCTCTGTCGATGATCAACCCGAACGACATAGAAAAGATAGAAGTACTCAAGGACGCCTCGGCTACGGCAATCTACGGCTCGCGCGGTGCCAACGGTGTGGTGATCATCACCACACGCAAAGGTCAGAGCGGCAGCCGGCCAACGGTAGAAGTGAGCGTCAAAGGTTCGCTCTCGCAGATCGCCGGCAGGGTAGAGATGCTCGATCCGTACCACTACGCACTCTACCAGAACGAGGCTGCCGCCAACAGCCGTACCTACGAAGGCGGCACACAACGCGACCCCTACCGGGGCGAGTGGGATTACCCCTACATAGGCTCGGGATACGTCTATACCCAAGGCAAGTACAACCCTGCGCCGGAAGATTTCCTCAATCCCGGCACACGCACCGACAAGTACGGCAACATAGACGAAGTGGCGGGTGCCGATTGGCAGCAACTCATCTACCAACTCGGCTATAGCCAGGAGTACAGCGCAAACGTCAGCGGCGGTTCGGACAAAGGCTGGTACTCGTTCTCCGGCAGTTATACCCAACAGCAAGGTATCATCAAGAACACCGGCTACGAGCGGTATGGGCTGTCGGTCAATCTTGGCCGACACATCACTGATTGGTTTGAGATAGGTACGTCGCAGCACTTCACACACGCCACAACGGACTTCCAGCGCACGAACAGCGAGAACACGGGCATTATCCGCTCCTCGCTTATCTTCCCCGCCACCTATGGTCCGCACCAGAGCACCGAGCAACTCGACGAACTGAACTGGCTGGCTGCCAATCCGCTGAACTACGTCAACGGTGCCAAAGACCAGCTCAAGCAGATTTCATGGTTCTCATCCTCGTATCTGGAGTTCAAGATCCAGCCGTGGCTCAAGCTCCGGCAGAACCTCGGCTTGGGATACAACGATGGTCACCGTGCCACCTACTACGACCGCCACACGCAAGAGGGAAAATCGCCATACAACGGCAAGGCGGGCAAGGCTTCGAACATCTGGAAGTCGCTGACCTCCGAGACCCTCCTGACCTTCGACCACACGTTCAACCCCAATCACTCAATCAATGCCGTGATCGGTGCCACCTTTGAACGTGGCATAGGCGAAAGCGAGTCAATGACCGCCACCAACTTCCCCAACGACCTTACCAAGGACGCGAACATGCAGTTGGCACTCGACAAGGCTACCATAAACAGCAGCAGCACGCAGATGTCATTGGCGTCGTTCCTGGCGCGCGTGAACTACACGCTCATGGGAAGGTATCTGTTCACCGCCTCCGCACGTGTGGACGGCAGTTCATCCTTTGCTAAGAAAAACAAGTGGGCACCGTTCTTCTCCGGTGCGTTCGCATGGCGTATGATAGATGAAGCGTGGATGCAGGAGCAGGAGGTGCTGACGAACTGGAAGTGGCGTCTCTCATACGGCGAGACGGGTAACCAGGGCATAGGCGCCTACCGTACACTCACAGTGCTCGACGCAGCCAACTACCCGTTCAACGGCACGTTGGAATCCGGCGTGGCGATGATCGACTGGCGAGGGCCAACCAACCCTGACCTGCGTTGGGAAACAACCGCACAGGCGGATGCAGGACTGGATATAGGTTTTCTCAACAACAGGCTGAACCTCACTATCGATTATTACTTCAAGCGTACACGCGACCTGCTGCAGAACGTTACTATCCCTTCATCCTCGGGCTTCAGTCAGATGCTTGTGAATAGCGGCAATGTCACCAATCAGGGCGTGGAGGTGACGCTCAGCTACGATGTCTTCCCCTCTGGCGACTGGCAGTGGAACATTGGTGCGAACTTCAGCCTCAACCGCAACAAAATCGGCGGTCTGACTGGCGACCAGTACGCCACCGCACTGTGGTCGAAAGCCGATCAGGTGTTCCTCCAGCGCAACGGCTGCCCCATAGGTACGCTCTATGGCTACAAAGAAGACGGTATCGACCCTGCTACGGGCGAAATCATCTATAGCGACCTCAATCACGATGGCATGATCACCGATGCCGACCGGACAATCATCGGTAACACCAACCCGAAGTTCACGGCTGCACTTACCAGCCGACTGGCGTGGAAAGGACTATCCCTATCGTTCATGCTCCAAGGCTCGTATGGCAACGATATTTTCAACTACAACCTCACCGACATAACCATGTCGAACATCGGCAATATCACCAAGGCTGCCTACGACGGTCGCTGGACACCCGCCAATCCTACCGGGGCTACATGGCCCAAGCCTACTGCCGGATACACACGTACATGGCTGATCAGCGACCGCTTTGTGGAGGATGGTTCGTTCCTGAAGATGAAATATCTGACCCTGGCATACGACTGGCACAACCCTGCCAAGTGGATACAGAAGATCAACTTCAACTTCACTGTCAACAACCTCTTCACACTCACGCGCTACTCGTGGTTCGAACCCGATGTCAATGCCGGGGGCACCAACGCCGCTACACCGGGCGTGGACAGTTACTCCTACCCTTCCGCAAGAACGTACGCATTGGGCATAAACTTTACCTTCTAAATGTTCAGAGTTATGAAAAAAGCGTTTATTATAGCTATTGCAACACTGAGTCTTTACTCTTGCTCCTGGATCAACGAGAACCCCGACAGCCTGGTTACCGATGTCAGTATGGGCGACAGCCCTGAGGCGTGCGATGCATGGGTCACAGGCACCTACTCCAAGTGGATATACGACATGTTCTGCTGGGGGTACTTCCCACGTATGCTCGAGTTCGATGCCGACTATATCAGTGGACCCGACTGGCTGTTCGGCACGTTCGGAGCGGGTAACTTCCAGGGCGAACCCGACCTGACCGACGCTTTGTGGAAAGGATGCTACGGACTGATCGGACGCAGCATTAATGCCGAGCGACATATAGCCGCAATGAAGAACATCACCGACGACACACGCAACAACGCTATCGGCGAACTACGTTTTCAGCGCGCCTTCGCATATTTTCTGCTTGTACGCGCCTACGGCGATATACCCGTTCAGCCCGAAACGGAGACGTTCGACCGGAGCCAACCGCGCAAACCTGTAGCCGAAGTCTATAACACAATCATCAGCCTGCTGGATTCCTCCACACGCCTGCTGTACAAGAACACACACGAGGCGTATCGTGCCGGGCACGTCTGTGCCGGTTCGGCTGCAGGACTGCTCGCCAAGGTTTATGCCACGATGGCTGCGGCAGCTATGCCCGAAGGCACGCAGGTTATCATCCGCACCGGCGCGCCGTACTACACCGACACCGACGGCAACCGCCAGTATGCGCCCTTGCAGACGCGCACGTTCAGCAAACGTGCTGTCAAAGGCTACGAGGCGTTGGACGCTCGCCAGTTATGGCAACAGGCTGCCGACTGGGCGGAAAGCGTCATAGATGGCACGTTCGGTAGCCACAGCCTGCTGCCTTACGACGACCTCTGGAAGAAATCATCTGCCACCGCCTCGGAGTTCCTGTTCTCCGTCGGTACGGTCAGCGGCGATGCCACCTACAAGACATCCGTACATACGCAGTACGAGGGCTACATGACCGCCACCGGCTCGGACTTTATCCAGTCCGGCGGATGGACAGGCTGCACGCGACACTGGTACGATCTGTTCGACCACGACGACTACCGCATCACACGAGGCGTAAGACACCGCTGGCGCAACTATACCCAGCGAGAGTCGAACTCAGGATTCTATTACCCCAAGAACGACGAGTATACAATCATGGCTACCGGACGTAACCTCAACGGCGACTGGATCAAAGACCCCGAAGGTATCTTCGCCGATGGCGTGAACTATTACTACTCCACCGATGCACAGTGCCTGGCGTTCACCACCAAGTACGAGGATGTCACCGATAACGCTATTGATAACGCCGACGCCAACTGGCCTTTCCTGCGCTATGCCGATGTACTGCTCGTCTATGCCGAAGCACTCAACGAACTTGACCGGCCCGGCGACGCTATACGTTACCTGAACGAGGTGCAGCGACGCTCGAGCAGTGTGCTCTCATCTATGGGAGGCAGCCGGGCGCTCACGGATAAGACTGCCCGACGATCGGCTATCATCGAGGAGCGGGCCAAGGAGTTCGCATGCGAGGCGGATCGCCGGTGGGATCTCATACGCTGGGGTATCTACCTCGACGCCATGAACGCCATCGGCGGCACGGACGACAGCGGAGTGCTCAAGACCCGCACCGAGCGTAACCTGCTTTTCCCAATCCCGCAACAGGAACTCAACACCAACCGTGCCATCAATCAGAATAACCCCGGATGGCAGTAATCTGCCCGCCACAACTAACCCTATAATACATCAGCCAAGTTTGGCTGATCCTAACACACTAACCAATGCATCAGCAAAGTTTGGCTGACCCCAACTCACTAACCAATGCATCAGCCATGGCTGATCTTAATCAACTACAATTATGAAACATTTCTTTTCTCTTTTCGCTGCCCTTTGCGCAGCCGTAACAATCTACGCCGCCGAGCGCGTCGTATGGACAGGTAACGAACCTATCTCCTGGAACACCGAGGTCTATGCCGGCACACAGTTTGAGACACCCTCCGGCACCTTCGACGGCCTGTCTAAAGACCAGACAATCAAAGTAACAGTCGTCCCCGGTATCGACGAACCGCAGTACGTCATGACCTACAAAGCCGGCACAGGATGGGAGTGGACCGATCTGGTTGCCGAAGTAACGGCAAACGTCATGAGTTACACCGTTGAGTCCGAGCAGATCGCACAGGAGATTGCCGACCGAGGATTGATCTTCCGTGGGCAGGGATATAACATCACCGCTATCGTGGTGGATGACAACCAAAGTGACGAGCCTGTCACCCCCGAACCGCAGGCAGGCGAGACAGTGCTGTTCGAAGGCAGCAAGGTGTTGGGTGCTGCCGGTGAAGATAACATCGGCATCGATGCTGACAAGTTCGCAACACTGGCGGTGAAAGATAGTATCGTTGTGACTATCACCGATCTGACAGACACCTATTGCCAGCTGAACATCGCAGCGAACACTGGTTGGGTGGTTATCCCGGGTACGGAGTGGAGTAGTTTGACTGCTGCCGGACGGTATGCGTATGCAGTAGGTACCGACGAACTGGTGACAGCCATCAAGAATGGCGGTGTAACCGTTCAGGGTAAGTTGTGCACCATAACGAAGATAACCTTGTCACCCTACGTTGAGCCGGGCGATACACCTGTTGATCCGCAACCAACGGAAGTTGAATACACATTTACCGACGTCTGGACGGGCGATCAGGCTATCTCATGGAATCAGAATGAGTATCCCGGATCAGAGATGGAGACATACAACGTAAAGCAAGATATGTTCGCAGGTTTGGCACAAGGTGACAGCATCAAGGTATATTTTGCACAGGCTATTGAAGGCGCACAGTTCAATCTGACATACAAAGCCGGTGAGGGCTGGACTTGGACAGAACTAACCACCACAACGGGTGCAGACTACTTTGGCTACAAGGTGGCAACCGAGCAGATCGCGCAGGAGATAGCCGACCGTGGCGTTATTGTTCGCGGACAAGGGTATCACGCTGTTCGCATAGCCGTAGGCAAACCCAAAGATACAGCATCGTCTGTCGTAACAACGCAACCGGCAAATGCTGCCCGCAAGATCATCGAGAACGGTCAAGTGCTTATCATCAAGGATGGCATCCGCTACTCCATCCTCGGCATCGGCATGCCCCACCGCTAAACTATCCTCGGCATCGGCATGCCCCACCGCTAAACTATCCTCGGCACCGGCATGCCCCACCGCTAAACCATCCTCGGCGCCGGCATGACCCACCGCAACTGAAGTTTTAGTGTCCTGTGCGGGCGATTTCCATGAGCCCGTTTTCCTTTATCCTTCATTTCCCCGGACTGCGGCATTTTTGCCGCAGTCTGCTGTTTGTGTAGTTTTTTCATTTTCCCTTTCTGCGGCATCGTAGTTTTTTTCATTTTCCCTTTCTGCGGCATATTTGCCGCAGTTATCCTCTTTGTTTTGTCCATTGTGCCGGATTGTATTTCCGGCTTCTCATCTCAGCATATGTTCTGTGTCCGGCGCTTCCAACGCCGGATAGTTGTGCAGTCGTTTAGTGCGCGGCGCTGTCCCGCCGCGTTACATCCTCTCACCGCCGCGTGCCGAAAGCGAAGCGTAGCGGTGTTCTGTTTTAGGCGGTATTCCGCCGCATATCCTTCTTTCCCCGCTCTTTCCTCGATCCTCCCTCGTACCTGCAATATATGCTCAATATATGCTGAATATATGCTCAATATATGCTCATTGCATCCTTCTCCCTACATCCCCATACTCACAACCCAACGTATATATATTACTACGTAATATATAGTAAATGCTCTTATAGCGTTACATTCACACCATTCTTGAGCATTTCGCTCACATATGCTGCCAAAAACACCAAGAATTTACAAAATTGTCAAAGTTTGCTAAAATTGTGTCGGTACTATTGCAAAAAAAGCAGTATCTTTGCAGTCGCAAGTTGCACCGCGCTGCACTCAGCCTATATGAATAAACACAACTAAACAACACATAACATGAAAAAGACTCTTACCTTATTTTCTTTGCTGCTTTTGATGGTAGCTGTACATGCAGAAATCGTCTATAATGGCGATAGTCACAATGTAGCAAGTTGGAATGCGAAACAAATGCCTGTGGCTGATTTTCCTGTTCTTGCCAACGCCTCTGCAGGCGATGTGATTGCCATCACCGTTACTGACGTAGATGGTAGCGGACGTATTTACCTGCAAAATACAGCCTGGAAAGACCTTGGCTATGATGCTTACGAGGTAACAACCGGTGTCTATCCGTTTGTTTTGACCGCTGCAGCAGCAGAGGAAGTAAAAACCAACGGTCTGATCGTCACAGGTGAGAAATATACGTTCAACAAAATCGAATTGCTCTATAAGAAAACGCTCTGGACCGGTGATGTAGATGCTACAACCAATTGGGAGCAGTCTGATGCTTTAAATAATGCTATATTTGCAGATTTGAAAGAAGGCGACATATTGGGCGTAACCGTTACTGAAATACATGAAGGTGATTGGCACTCATATGCACTGCGCGCCAACTATGAGACCAATATTATAGAGCACAACATGAGTACAGCCGCAACGGGTGTCGATGTGTTGTCCGCTGAAGTTGTTACAAGTCTTAAGAATGATCGGATTATCCTTGTCGGCAGTTATCTGCATGCGACAGAGATCCACACCTACGTAACAGAAAAAGGACTCACTCCGCTCTGGAGCGGTACGCAGGTCATAGGCGAGTGGTCGAACGAACTGGATAATATCCCTGCCTCCAAACTTACAGGGCTGAAAGTAGGCAATATCCTTTGTGTACGCGTTTCGGCAATCGGTACAGAAGCTGCTCCGCGTGTAACTCTGGCGTACGGCGACAGTTGGGAGAACTTCTCACCCGTGGTTGAATATTACTTTCAAGGAGGTGATATCGCTCCTATGGTAGTCGAGTTCCCTGTGACGTACAAGATGGAACAGCAGCTACGCGGCAACAAACTGGTCGTTCGCGGTGTTAACTATACAGTAACTGATGTATATATCAAATCAGGTACTCCTGTCACCAACGTTGCGGCCTACCTCAATGTCACCGCTGCCAAGATGGCAACCTACGTGCTCCCGTTCAACGTACCTGCGTTGCCTGAGGGAGTGAAAGCATATAACCTGACCAACGACGGCACAAACGAGATCACAGCTACCGAGGTCAGCAGCCTGACTGCCGATAAGCCCGTACTCATCATTGCCGACGAAGGCGAATATGAGTTCCTGAGCGAGGATGGAGCATCCGACGACATATCCGGCAAGACCGGCACCTACACCAACGGCGCACTGGTTGGCACCTATCAGTCGATAGCCGACGTGCCTACCACCTCTGCCGCGAACTACAACTATATTCTCCAGAACGGTGCCGACGGCGTGGCGTTCTATCAGGTGAAAACCACCGGGTGCTCAATCGCTCCGTACCACGCCTACCTGAGTTGCGGCTACAACTCCCAGGCAGGCGGCACACCCGCTCCGATGCGCATCCGTTTCCGGCAGGACGCAGCAACAGGCGTCAGCCAAGCTGCAAACAGCAACCCTGCAATACGCAAACGGATGATCGACGGACAACTGTTCATTGAGCGTGAAGGCACGCTGTACACAACTCATGGTCAAATAGTAAAATAAGACGGTTATGAAAAGAACATATCAAACTCCGCAAACACAGGCGATGCAAGTTGCAATCAGCGTTACGTTGTGTGCCTCCGGCAAACCTGGTTTCAGTTCCAAACCCGCCACTCCCGGCGCAGGACTGTAGATAATGGACAAATGGCAAATGCCAAAATGGTAAATGACTGTATGAAAACACGACAACTATTCGTATTCATATTGGCATGCATAGGGCTCTTTAGCCCCGTGCATGCTGCGTTTATAACACTGGAGACGCCCGGCACCCGTCTTATCCTTGACGTCACCGAAGGACAGCTACTGCGCTCGTTGTACTACGGCGATAAGTCCGCAACCGTCAACGACATAACTCAATTACTAAATGGTCAAATAAATGACCATACTGTAAATGCTTATCCGGCGTTCGGCGACATAGATATGATCCATCTGCCCGCACTGCAGGTGCAGCACGCCAATGGCGACCTGTCATTGAACTTGATAGTCGAAAGTCAAAAGTCGAAAGTCGAAAGCCAAGCAACCACCGTCTGTGTCACTTTGCACGACAAACTGCAACCTGTGACTGTTCGGGTGTTCTACAAAGCCTGGCGCAACGTGGATATAATAGAGACATGGACGGAGATCGAGCACCGCGAGAAGCGACCTGTCACCCTCAAGCGCTTCGATAGCGGATACCTGCATATCGGCGAGGGAGATAATGTCTGGCTTACTCATCTGCACGGCGACTGGGCTGCCGAGGCTGTCGTTACCCACGAGCCGCTGACACGCGGACTGAAAACCATCCGGAACACTGATGGAGCACGCAACGCGCATCTTGATGCGCCCGAAGTGATGCTTTCCCTCGACGGAGCACCGCAGGAGAACAGCGGACGCGTGATAGGTGCAGCACTCTGCTGGAGCGGAAACTTCGAGATACGCCTGAACGTGCCGAACAACCAAGGCGTGCACCTCTACGCAGGCATTGACCCGCAATCGTCCGAATATGTGCTCGCACCGAAACGGGTTTTCACAACGCCAAGATTGGCGCTGACATACAGCACCTCGGGCATAGGCGGCGTGAGCCGGGCGTTCCACCGATGGGCACGTACCTGCGGCTATCTGCATAACGGCAACGCCGTACGCGATATCCTGCTGAATTCATGGGAAGGCATATACTTCGACATCACCGAGCAGCGTATCATCGACATGATGGACGATATAGCAGCCTTCGGTGGCGAACTGTTTGTCATGGATGACGGCTGGTTCGGTAGCAAGTATCCGCGCAACAACGATTCATCCTCGCTCGGCGACTGGGTGGTCGATACGCGCAAGCTACCCGGAGGACTGCAGGCTCTCACCGAAGCTGCCAAACAGCGGCACATCAAGTTCGGTATATGGATCGAGCCCGAGGCGGTGAACACCATCAGCGAACTCTATGAGCAGCACCCCGACTGGGCATTGCAAGTACCCGGGCGCGAACTCAAACTCGGGCGCGGTGGTACGCAACTCGTGCTCGACATGACCAACCCGAAGGTACAGGACTTTGTTTTCCAACTGGTGGACGACCTGCTCACCAAGAATCCCGAGATAGCGTATATCAAGTGGGACGCGAACGCCTCGATTCAAAACCTCGGGCATATAGCCGCCAAGAGTTCGTCAAGTGCGCGGGACTTCAGTTCCGCGAACAACCTCTACATAGATTACCATTTAGGCCTGTTGGCAGTTCTTGAAAGAATCCGTGCCAAATACCCGAATATAGTTATTCAGAACTGCGCCTCAGGTGGCGGGCGTGCCAACTACGGACTCATGCCGTACTTCGACGAGTTCTGGGTCAGCGACAACAACGACGCTCTGCAGCGCGTGTATATCCAGTGGGGCACCTCGTACTTCTTCCCCTCCAACGCTATGGCGCAACATATAGGCGGTTCGCCTTATCAGATGACTAACCGCGTTATTCCCATCAAGTTCCGCTGCGATGTAGCGATGAGCGGACGTCTTGGCATTGAACTCCAGCCCAAGCACATGACGAACGAAGAACGGCTGCAATGCACCGTTGCACTTGCCGACTACAAGGCACTGCGCCATATCATCCAACTCGGCAATCTCTACCGCCTCATTGCGCCTCAAAGCTATCAGCCGTCAGCAGTCGGCAGTCAGTCTGCGCCTGCCAAGCAAGACGTAGCGGCACTGATGTACGTAACCGACAACCGCGCAGAGGCTGTGCTCTTCGCCTACTCCCTGAGCAACTTCATGAAGCAGGCACCGCAACGTATCCGTTTCGCCGGACTCGATCCCGACCGCACATACACGATTGAGGAGAAGAACATCCGCGTCCGTTACAACCATAGTACCAGTGCGTGGGACAAAGGTGAGCCCTGTTCGCTCCACGGCAAGCAGTTCACCGGCGCATACCTGATGTCCGTTGGACTGCTCATCCCTCTCTCCACCGAATATACGCAGGACTATCCCTCGCGCATCTTCCACCTGAAGTAGAGAATACTTTGCACCTAATTTTCTCACGCGCATGAGACGTACATTCCATATCACTCTATTTGTCATCCTTCTCGGGATCGTTCTTTCTTCTTGTCACAAGCCTATGCCTCGCGAGCAGTTGTTGCATCGCCTGCGCGCATTGCAGGAGCAGGGCTGTATGTTCGGGCATCAGGACGATCCGTTCTATGGCATAGGCTGGGCGTATGAGCCTAACCGAAGCGATGTACTGGAGACCTGCGGCGATTACCCGGCAGTCATGGGCTTTGACCTTGGCGGCATAGAGATGGGCGACAGCAAGAACCTTGACAGCGTGCCGTTCGAACGTATGCGCAGCGAGATCATCGCTCACCATTTGCGCGGAGGCATAGTTACCATCAGTTGGCATCCGCGTAACCCGCTCACCGCACTGGAGCACCTTGGCACATGGCCCGAAGGTTCGGCGTGGGAGGCAACTGACGGTTCGGTGGAGGCTATACTGCCGGGTGGCGGCAAGCATGAGTTGTTCCTTACATGGCTCGAACGTGTGCGCGTGTTCCTACATAGCCTGCAAACCAAGGACGGCAAACCGGTACCCGTAATCTTCCGTCCGTGGCATGAGAACAATGGCGGCTGGTTCTGGTGGGGGTCGTCGCATTGTACTGCCGAACAATATAAGGCGCTATATAAGTTTACGTGGGATGCTATCAACAGCAGCCTGATGCCGTCCATCGTATGGTCGTACTCACCTAATCTGGACGGGAACATGACCGAGGAGCAGTTTCTTGAACGTTACCCGGGTGATGAACGTATTGATCTGATAGGACTGGATTCTTACCAATGGGGCAGTGAGGAAGATTTCGTCCGTCAGACGCGCGCAGACCTCGCTATGCTGTGCCGTTTTGGCGATAAACATCACAAACTTGTCGCTCTTACTGAATGCGGCTACCGCTCCGTGCCCGACCCAAGTTGGTGGGATAGGGTGCTGCTTCCCATATTGTGCGACTATCCGTTGTCGTATGCGCTTGTTTGGCGCAATGCGGAGGGCGGTGAGCATTTCGGACCTGTACCCGGTACCGAGAGTGCCGAAAACTTCCGCGCATTCCACGCCGCACCGCGCACCTTGTTCCTAAAAGATATAGCGAAATAATCTATCACAAACTTATACAATGCAAAAGATACTTTCCATCTTCGCTGCTCTGGCTGTAGCCTCTGCACTTTCGGCAGCAGAAACGATCCTCTATTCCGAATCGTTTACCTGCGCGGACGACTGGTCGTCAGGTTATGCGCAGATTGCATCGACCGACCTGTCGGCAGCCGTGGCGGGTGACGAGATCAATGTGTATGTCACCGCTGTCAGCAGTGGCACCGAGTGGCCGCAGGTCTATCTGCAATACGTGGATGCCGAATGGAATTGGTTGGATTTTGCCGACACCCACAACTACAGTCTCTCCGGCAAAACGGCTCCGCACAAGGCGACGATTGCCTTGACGCAAGCGATGATTGACAACATAACGGCGGGCAACTATCTCATAGTGAAAGGCGCAGGCTACACAGCCGAAAAGATCACCCTCACGCATACGCCAGCCGAAGCCGGCACAACACAATCCATCTGGAACGGATCGGTAGTTATGCCCGACAACTGGGGCGCATGGCAAACAATCAATGCAAGCAAGTTCGCCAATGCCGTCGAGGGACAACTGCTGCGCTGCCGGTTCACCGACCTCAGCACCAACGCACAACTGCAACTCAAGCAGACTGGCGACTGGTCGGAATTAGTGGACGCACCGCTGGCACAAATCAGCGGCCGCTACTACGACTACACCATCACCGCAGCCATGCTTGCCGAACTCAAGGCGAACGGAGTGATCGTCAGCGGCTGCAACTATACGCTGACAGAGGTACTGCTCATCAACCCTGCCGACCTCAAGCCGCTCACGCTCGCTGTGCCCGTAACGGACAACTGGGTGTTCACCGCCAAACCTGCCATAACCATTCATATTGAAAACCCATACGGCGAACCCGTAACCGCCAACGTTGAGGTTGAGATAACCACCGACCGCTCCGTAACCGTTGCCTCACTCAGCGCAACCAAAGAGTTGGCGGCAGGTGCTTCGCAGGATATCGTTATGACAACCAACGACAATCTGGCTCCAGGCTTCTACAAAGCGACATGTATCGTCAACGACGATCTGGCACGTGCATTCGTGTTCGGCATTGATCCTACGGACATTGTTTCCGCTCCTGACAAACAACCGGACTTCGACTCGTTCTGGGCTGCAGCCAAGGCGCAACTCGCAGACATTGACATGAACGCCACGCTTACCGAGATCTCCGCCAAGAGCACGGCTACTCGCAAGGTTTATCTGGTAGAGATGAACTCTGTGCCCGACGGTCTGACAGGCGAGCCGGTTGTGGTACGCGGTTACTATTGCGAACCCACTGACGGGCAGAAGCACCCCGTAATCATGCACTATGCCGGTTACGACAGCGGTTATCGTCCAGGCGGTCAGGACGTTAAGCCCTACTGCCCGTCAGGCGATGCCGAACCGACCTATGCCGAGTTCTTCCTCTCCACCCGAGGGCAGAACATCAACAACCGCGCTGCAGATGAGCGCGAGGCGGATGGCAAAGGCGATTTTGTCAACACCTACGGCGACTGGTTTGCTTTCCATTTCGGCGACAAGGACAGTTACTACTACCGCGGTGCGTTCATGGATTGCGTGCAGGCCGTCCGCTTCATGGCTACACGCAGCACCAGCGATATGTCCAACCTGTTTGCCGAAGGACAGAGTCAGGGCGGAGCGTTCACCTATGCGGCAGCGGCACTCTCCGATTACCCGTTCCGCGCTATTGCTCCGGCTATTGCGTTCCTCGGCGATTATCCCGACTACTTTGAGATAACCAACTGGCCGGCATACGTAGCCCGCGAGAACCAAGGCACAATGACCGATGCTGAGATGTTCGCGTTCCTCTCGTATTTCGACACCAAGAACCTCGCTACCGTCATATCCTCACCCACGCTGGCTTGCATCGGAATGCAGGACAACGTCTGCCCGCCGCACACGAACATAGCCCCCTACAACAACCTCCAGAGTACCGACAAACAACTGATCTTCAACCCCGAACTGATGCATCAGGCTGACAATGATTGGTACAGCCGGTTTATGGCTTTCTTCAAGGCGCATACAAATAGTACCGGCACAGACTTGCTAATGGCTGGCAATCAACAACCTGCCGCAAGCAAAGTGCTGCGTGACGGACAATTGTATATTATTCATAACAACGTAAAATTCAATGCAAATGGAACAATGGTCAAATAAGCTTGCCGCTCTTCGTGCCGCACACGAGGCGCTGCTTAACCGCAAGAACGAACCCATCGGATACGAAAACGCTCAACATTCAACATTCAATGTTCAACTTCCCAACGGTATATACACCAAGTACAAATACCCTATTCTCACCGCCGAGCATACGCCGCTCGAGTGGCGTTACGACCTGTGCGAGCAGAGTAATCCACACCTCATGCAACGTATCATGATGAACGCGGTGCTGAACGCCGGTGCTATCCTGTTCGAGGGCAAATATACGGTGGTAGCCCGCGTTGAGGGTGCCGATCGCAAGTCGTTTTTCGCTGTAGCACAGAGTGACAACGGCATTGACGGCTGGCGGTTCTGGGACGAACCCGTCACTATGCCCGACGGCAACAACGCACCTGCCACCAACGTCTATGACATGCGTCTCACCCGCCACGAGGACGGCTGGATATACGGTATATTCTGCGTGGAGCGTCACGACGAGACAAAGCCCTTCGACACCTCTGCCGCTACCGCTGCAGCAGGTATAGCGCGCACCAAGGATCTCAGAAACTGGGAGCGCCTGCCCGACCTCAAGTCACTCTGCCAGCAGCGCAACGTAGTGCTCCATCCGGGGTTCATCCGCAGCCAAATGGTAAATGGTAAATGTGTAAATGGTAAATGGTATGCACTCTACACCCGTCCTCAAGACGGTTTTATAGACACAGGCAAAGGTGGCGGCATAGGCTGGACGCTCACCGACGATATCACTCACGCCGAGGTGCGCAACGAGCGGATCATCTTCGGACGTAATTACCACACCGTATATGAGGTTAAGAACGGCGAAGGACCTGCGCCCATCAAGACCGCCCAAGGCTGGTTGCACCTCGCCCACGGCGTACGCAACACCGCCAGCGGTCTGCGCTATGTGCTCTACATGTATATGACAGCCCTGGATGATCCCACACGCATCATTGCCAAACCCGGTGGATGGTTCCTCGTTCCCGAGGGCAGTGAGTACATAGGCGATGTGATGAACGTAGCCTTCGCCAACGGATGGATCGAGAATGAAGGCAAGGTGTTCATCTATTACGCTTCCGCCGACACGCGTCTGCATGTTGCCACCACAACCGTTGACCAACTGATTGATTACTGCCTACACACGCCAGAGGACGGATTGACCACTACCGCTTCTGTAGAAACCATCAAAGCCCTTGTGGCAAAAAACCGCCAAATGACCAAATAACAAAATGGTAAATAGTAAATGGTAAATGGTAAAATAGTAAATATAAATTGGCTTCGCCACATTGGTTACGGTTTCGGCGACATGTCTTCCTCGATGTTCTGGAAGATATTCTCGTACTACCTGCCGTTTTTCTACAGCAATATCTTCGGGCTCTCGCTCAAGGATGCCGGCATTATCTTGCTCGTTACGCGGATATGGGACGCGGTGAGCGATCCAATGATGGGTATTCTGGCCGACCGCACCCGTACGCGCTGGGGGAAGTATCGCCCGTATCTGTTGTTTGTGGCGCCGCTGTTCTCCATTGCTGGAATCCTGCTCTTCACCACGCCTGATTGGTCGTACGGAGCCAAACTTGTATGGGCGTACGTCACGTATATCCTCATGATGACCGTTTATACAGGTATCAATGTGCCATACGGCGCGATGCTTGGCGTGATGACCGCTGACAGCAACGAGAAAACGGTCTATTCCTCCTTCCGCATGTTCTTCGCCTATGGCGGTTCGTTCCTCGCGCTCTTCCTGTGGGAGCCACTGTGTAACGCCCTCGGCGGGTACAATAGCCCCCAAGGATGGTTCCGGGCGATGGTAGTGATTGCCGTGGCTTGCTTCGTACTGTTCATCGTTTGTTTCCTGCTCACCAGAGAAGAACTTAAGACTGTTTCCACAGTATCTATCGGTTCGGATTTCAAAGCCTTGCTACGTAACAGACCCTGGTGGCTGCTCATCGGTGCAGCTTTGTGCTTCAATCTGTTCTGCACCGTACGCGGCGCTACGGTGGCTTATTATTTTGCCGATATTATCCCACAAGGCGCAACGCTGAACTTTCACTTTTCATCTTTCAATTTTCAATTCCTCTTCTACGCCGGCCTGTTCCTTGCCGTAGGCGAAGTGTCGAACATGATAGGTGTGGCATTGTGCGTACCTTTGGCAGCACGGTTTGGCAAGAAGTCCACGTTCATCGCTGTCAATATTGGCTTGTGTATATTGAGTGTGCTGTTCTTCTTTATCCCTGTGTCACCCGCAGGTTTCTGGCTGATGCTTGTTGCGCAGGTGCTCATATCCGTTCTTACAGGTGTTATGTCACCGCTGGTGTGGAGCATGTACGCCGATGTGAGCGATTATGCCGAACAACGTTTCCGTACAGCCAGCACAGGGCTGATCTTCTCCTCTTCGAGTATGGCGCAGAAGTTCGGCGGTGCTATAGGCGGTTCGGCAGCACTGTGGCTACTGGCGGCCTTCGGCTATATCACCGATCCGGCTCTCACCGCGTCTGTCGGTTTTGCCGGTCAGCCTGAGGCTGCACTGATGTGCCTCAGATGCCTGATGTCATTCATACCGGCAGCTGTCAGTGTGACAGCTATAGTTGTTGTATCGTTCTACCCGCTCACCACTTCGCGTATGCGCGAGATTGATGAGCAACTGCAAACCCGTCGCGCCCATGACTCCAACTGATTTGCGTCGATCGGCGCAACAACTGCTTGAGCAGAACATTCTACCCTACTGGTTGCACAAGATGCGCGACCCGAACGGCGGTTTCTACGGCCGCCGTGACGGTTACGACCGTCTGCATACGGATGCCGAACGCGGAGCTGTGCTCAACGCAAGGCTGCTCTGGGCTTTCTCTGCTGCCTACCGCGTGCTGCATGAGCCTGCGTATCTGGAGGCTGCCGATTGGACTAAACGGTATATCGAAGCGCACTTTATCGACCGGGAGTACGGCGGTTGCTATTGGTCGGTCACGGCAGAGGGCAAACCGCAGGACACGCACAAGCAATTCTATGCGCAGGCGTTCATGCTGTATGCCTTCAGCGAGTATATACGCGCCACGGGCGATGAGACTGCCCGACCAATAGCGGAGTCGTTCTTCCGCGCGCTGGAGCGCTATGGCCGTGACTTTCAGTACGGCGGTTACGTGGAAGCTGCCTCGCACGACTGGCAACCGATAGCCGACATGCGCCTGAGCGACAAGGATGAGAATGCCGTCAAGTCGCAGAACACCAACCTGCATGTGCTGGAAGCTTACACGAACTACTACCGCCTCGCGCCCACCACCGAAGTGCGCGAGGCGCTGTTGTCGCTAATCGACACCATGCAACGCCATATCATCCTTCCGTCCGGGCACCTCGGACTGTTCTTCAACCGGCAGTGGCAGCCTACGGGGCAGCAATACAGCACCGGTCATGACATCGAGTGCTCATGGTTGCTCAAGGAAGCTGCGGAGGTTATCGGCACGGATTGCAATGACACGGTTAGTCTCTTGGCGCAAGCCGCAACGGAAGGATTGTACGCCGACGGCTCAATAGGCGAGCGCACATGGTGGGAAGAAGCCGAAGCCGTTGTAGGGTTTGTCAACCTTTGGCAGTTAACAGGCGAACAGGCAGCCTGGGCGCAGGCTGCCCGAACGTATAGCTATATTCTGGACTTCCTGATCGACCGCAAGCAGGGCGAGTGGTACTGGGAGGTGCTGCCGGACGGCACGCCAAACCGCAACGAGGACAAAGCAGGTTTCTGGAAATGCCCGTATCACAATTCCAGAATGTGCCTCGAGCTCATTGAACGGCTGTCAGTAAGTTGAGAGTTTACGCCAGTTGGCTTTGTACGACTTGTGCCACCATCTTGCCGTCGGCATTGGGCAGTGCGGCTTTGATAGCTTTGACGAACAGGCCCATGTTCTTCTTCTCCGCCTCCCAGCCGTTGGCATCTTTGGCTTGACGGAAGGCGCAGAGGATATCTTCCTCGGAGGCAGCCTTGGGCAGGAAAGTCTCGAGCACATCTATCTGCGCTTTCTCGGCATCGGCGAGTTCCTGTCGTCCTGCGGCAATGTATTGCTCCACAGACTCTTGGCGTTGTTTGACCATCTTTTTGATGATCTGTATCTCGTCTGCATCGGTCAGTTCTTTGCCGGCGTTCTCCTTGCTTGTTTGCCAGTTGAGGAAAGCACTTTTGATAGCGCGCAGCGTTTCTGTGCGAACGGAATCATGGTTCTTCATTGCCTCCATGATCAAGGCATTCATTTCGTTTTTCATATCTTGTTGTTTTGTGTTCTGAATGTTTGACTGCAAAGTTACAACATTTTTTTGACATTTGCAAGTTTTTCGTCATAAAAAAATACAAGCCTACCAAAAAATGCAGCCGCACATCACCTGTCAACACCCACGATAAACCTTCGATATTCCCTCGATAAACCCCCGATGGAACGGAACGTTTTTTCGTTCGGGAAGATTGGCTGATATGCATTTTTATGCTATCTCCAAAAGGTCGGACGATTATTTTCGTGAATTATTTGCATAATTCAGTTTTTTTTTGTATCTTTGCAAAGTTAATCAAAAATACAAAGACGAACACCCTATAGTCCGCACATGGCACGACGCAACAGAGCACCCCTGAAAGCCGACGAGTTGGGCACGGAATCCATCCGCAGCCTGCTGATCAAGTATGCGCTGCCGGGAATCATAGCAATGACCGCGAGTTCGCTATACAACATAGTGGACTCGATCTTTATCGGTCACGGTTGCGGTGCGCTGGCATTGTCGGGGTTGACGGTAGCGAAGCCGTTTATGGACATCTGTGCAGCATTCGGCACGCTGGTGGGCGTAGGTGCGAGCACGCTGGTGGCGATCAAACTCGGCGAGAAAGATTACAACACCGCCGGACGCATATTGGGCAACGTGATACTACTGAACACCTTGCTGGGTGCGCTGGTAATGATCATAGGTCTGATATGGATGGATCCTATATTGTACGCCTTCGGCGCGAGCGAAGCGACCATCGGTTATGCGCGGGAGTATATGGAGATCATCCTGGCGGGAAACATTCTCACGCACATCTACTTCGGATTGAACAGCATGCTCCGTTCGATGGGTCACCCTCGCACGTCGATGGTGGCGACGATAGTGGCTGTGTTCATCAACATTGTGCTGGATCCGATACTGATCTTCGGAATGGATATGGGTGTACGCGGTGCAGCATTGGCAACGATCATCTCGCAGGCTATAGCGGTGCTGTGGCAGATGGTGATCTATATGAATCCGAAGGAGATCATCCATTTTCACCGAGGTATATGGCGTTTGGACGCAGTGATTACCAAGCGCGCACTGGCTATCGGTTTGTCGCCGTTCCTGATGAACATAGCACACTGCTTTGTGATCATCATACTGAACAACCAATTCAAGTCGTACGGCGGCGACATGGCAATCGCCTCGTATGGTGTGATCAACCGGTTTGTGTTCGTGTTTGCAATGATTGTGATGGGCTTGAACCAGGGCATGCAGCCGATCGTGGGCTACAACTATGGTGCACGGCAATACGACAGGATGCTGCGTGCCTTTGAGTTGACGGCAGTATGCGCCACGATAGTAATGGGCTGCGTGTTCCTGCTGGGCGAGATAGTGCCGCGATGGATGGTACTGCTGTTCACCCACGACGAGGTGCTGATCGAGCAAACAGTCCTGCCGATGCGCATACTGGCCTCATCAATGTTGCTGGTAGGATTCCAGATGGTGGCGGGCAACTTCTTCACCTCCATCGGCATGGCAGGCAAATCGATCTTCCTGAGCCTGACCCGCCAGGTGCTGTTTCTGATTCCGTTGGCACTGATAATGCCGCTGCTGTTCGAGCCGGAACCGATCATGGGCGTATGGTGGAGCATACCCGTGAGTGACACGATATCCGCCCTGGTGGCAGCCGTGATGATTTGGGTGCAGGTGAGAAAATTTAAGGAAGGTTGAGGGTGGAGCGTTGAGGGATTTGAAATTTGAAATAATATGAAGAAACTTTTTACACTTGGCGTGTTAGTCGCCGCATGGACAACTGCGTTTGCCTGCACAAATTTCCTGGTAGGCAAAAACGCGTCAGTTGACGGCAGTACGATCATCTCGTACGCAGCCGACTCGTATTCATTCTATGGTTATCTGCATTTTCAGCCTGCAGCCGACCATCCGCAAGGTTCGGTGCGTGCTATCAAAGAGTGGGACACCGGCAAGCCTCTGGGTTCGATACCCGAGGTTGCACACACGTACAGCGTGGTAGGCAACACCAACGAGCACCAGCTGACCATCGGTGAGACCACCTGGGGCGGACGCGAAGAGTTGTACGACACCGTAGGTATAGACTACGGCAGCCTGATATACATTGCTCTGGAGCGTTGTTCAACGGCGCGCGAGGCTATCGAGTGCGTAACATCGCTCGTTCGCGAATACGGCTACGCCAGCGAGGGCGAGTCGTTCTCGTTCGGCGACCCGAACGAGATATGGATAATGGATATGATCGGTCGCGGTCCGGGCGAGAAAGGTGCCGTATGGGTAGCCACGCGCATACCCGACGACTGCATAGCCGCACATGCCAATCAGGCACGCACGCAAGGTATACCCGCACCCACCAAAGCCGCGGCACGCAAAGCCAAGAAGACAGGTTACGTGGATATGGGCGACGTACTCTACTCCGCAGATATCATACAGTTTGCGAGGAAGAAAGGGCTATTCGAGGGCAAAGACTCGGAGTTCTCGTTCCAGAAGGCATTCAACCCGTATGATTTCTCGGGCCTGCTCGCCTGTGAAGCACGCGTGTGGAGTTTCTACCGGCACTTCAGCAGCGACATGGATCGTTATCTGCCGTTCGCCTCGGGTCAGACTTACCTTGCCACAGGCGGTAAGGATGCAGGTGAGGCTATGCCGCTGTATATCCGTCCGGAGCACAAGGTGAGCGCACAGGAGATCAAGGACTGCATGCGCGACCAGTATGAGGGTACACCGCTGGACATCACCCAAGGTGCAGCTTCGGGTCCGTGGCACAGCAAGCTGCGCTACGGCGGACTGAAATTCGAGCTGGACAGTGTAGCCTACTGGTACCAGCGCCCGACCGCCACACAGCAGACAGCATGGTCGTTCGTCAGCCAGATGCGCGGCAACAAACCTGCCGGAGGTATATTCTGGTTCGGCGTGGATGATGCAGCCACGAACGTATATGTGCCCATGTATAGCCGCATAACCGCCGTGCCGGAGTGCATGCAGAAGGGCAACGGCGACCTCTATACCTACTCGCCTACCTCAGCCTGGTGGGCATTCAACCTCGTAGCCAACAAAGCCTACGAGAAGTACGAGCGCATACTGCCGGAGATACGCACGCTGCAGTCGGCGTGGGACGACCGCTTCAACGCCCAGGTGGATGCTATTGACCGCGAGGTGGCAGCACTGACCGAAGCCGATGCACGCAAACTGCTGACATCCTACTCCTGCAAACAGGCACAAGAGGTAGTGCAGGAGTGGAAGGACCTGTACATCTATCTGATCACCAAGTACATCGACGGTCAGGAGCGCAAGGTGGAGAACGGACAGTTCCTGCGTAACGCCTACGGTGAGCCGACAATGCCTAACCGTCCGGCGTTCCCCGAACAGTTCCTGCGCACCATAGCACCCGAGACACTGCATGAGTAATCCCACAATCAGCCATGCTTGGCTGATACAAAAACAACATACGTATGACAACCATCGAACCCAAAGAAGTATTTGATATCTTCGCCCAAATCAATCAGGTTCCCCGTCCGTCGAAGCACGAGGAGCGAATCAGCCGTTGGCTGCAGGATTTTGCTGCCGCACATGGCATAGAGTGTGTAACCGACCAGGCAATGAACGTGGTGATGCGCGTGCCTGCCACACCGGGATATGAGGATCATCCGGCTGTTATCCTGCAGGCGCACCAGGATATGGTGTGCGAGAAAGATGCCGACTGCACCATTGACTTTATGAACGATCCTATACAGACCGTTGTTGAGGGCGACTGGATGCACGCCAAAGGCACCACTCTGGGTGCAGACGACGGCATAGGCATGGCTATGGCGCTGGCGGCACTGACCGCACCTGACGTCAAGCACCCGGCACTGGAAGCACTGTTCACCGTGGACGAAGAGACCGGACTGACAGGTGCCGACCGGCTGCAGGAAGGTATATTGCGCGGCAGAAAACTGATTAATCTGGACAACGAAGACGATGGGCACATCTGCATTGGTTGCGCGGGCGGTATAGACAGTCTGGGTAAGATGCACTACACGCCCGAACAGTTGCCCGCAGGCAAGTGGCTGGCGCTCAAGTTGCGCGTGGACGGACTGCCCGGCGGACACTCCGGAGAAGACATCAACAAAGGTCGCGCCAACGCCAACAAGGTACTCGCATACTTCCTGACGGAGATCTTCGACTCGACGGACATGTACCTCGCCACCATCCACGGCGGCAATCTCAGGAACGCCATTGCGCGCGAGGCGGAAGCACTGGTGTGCGTGCCATTTGAGGACCGCGAGCGTCTGCGTGTGCTGTTCAACGATCGCGCAGCTCAGGTCGAGGCGGTCTATCAGACCAACAACCCGAACATCCGCTGCGAGATGCAGACCGCTGCGCTGCCGCAGGAGGTAATGAGCCTCAAAGACACCGCACGCCTGCTCGCCACACTCACCACCTGTCCGCACGGGATGATCCGTATGAGTGCCGACATCCCCGACCTGGTGGAGACATCCACTAACCTTGCCTCCGTGCATACACGCGCCGAAGCCGACGGACGGCCGTACATCGAGATCAACACCTCGCAACGCTCGTCGATAGAGGCACAGAAACATCAGATCAAACGCCACGTGGAGTATGCACTATCCATCGCCTGCGACGAAGTGACACATGGCGACGGCTACCCGGGTTGGGCACCGAACGTCAACTCACCACTGCTCGACACGATAGTGGCTACCTACAAACAGTTGTACAAAACCGAACCGAACGTGCTGGCTATACACGCCGGACTTGAGTGCGGACTATTTCTGACCCGCTACCCGGATATGGATATGGTGAGCGTCGGACCGCAGATGTACGACGTACATTCACCCAAAGAAAGACTAAGTATCAGTTCCACCGCCAAGACCTGGCAGTGGCTCAAAGCTACGTTGGCAGCGTTGTAAGATTCATCTGCCGGCGTTCGGCATCGAACAGCCAACCCCACTTGCAGAAGTATCGTACTATGTTCGCGGCATGAATAACAAACATCCGCGGACTATGGTACGATGCCTTGCGGTGAGCATGAACGATTGTTTCCGAAGGGTAATATAAGGTCAAGTAGTCGCGGTGAATGCGCCGTGTCAGATCGATATCCTCAGGGTACATGAAGAACCGCTCGTCGAACAGCCCCGCTTTCAGCAGTGCCTCCGTGCGCAGCAGCATAAAACAGCCGGACAGATAGGGCGCATTGATCGGCTTGGAGTGATCCAGTTGCCGCAGTTCGAAGCGTGCGTTGCGTGCGCTGGATTCGATATGCCTGCCGAGCACCACACGGCGGATAAGATCCATCGGCGTGGGCAGCAGTTTGCACACGTACTGCTCCCTACCCTCACTGTCCACCACCCGTGGCAGCAACTGCCCTATCAGCGGGTTAGCCTGCATGACTGCCAGCAGATTGTCAATCGCCTCGGCAGTGACCTGTATATCGGAGTTGATCACCAGGTGGTAGGGTAGATCGTCGTAGATCGTCTCGCGTATAGCCTTGTTGTGCGCTGCGCCGTAACCGAGGTTCTTACCCGTAGCCATCACCTGCACGCGTTCCGCCGTTTGATTGGCAGCAGCAGTCAGCGGTCGCACCAACTCCGCGCTGATCGGTTCCGGCGAGTTGTCCACCAGATAGATCCTGTGCACACAGGCAGAGCGCAGCAACTCCTGCACCAGAGGTTGCCACTCCTCAGCAGGCGTGTTGTACAGCACAATAGATATGTTCAGCAGGTGGGGCATTAGAAGAGTTTGAAGTTTGAAAAGTTTGAGAGTTTGAAGAGTTTGCTCCGTGTAATCCGCTTGATCCGTACAGAACCTACCGTTCCGTTTGATCCGTGTGATCCATACAGAAAAAAAGCAAGGTGGCGCGCCACTTCTGGCACACCACCCTGGCGGAGCATACAGTTGCTTACTCTGCAGCAGCCTCGGTAGCCTCTTGGGTAGCCTCGGCAGCTTCCTTTGCAGCCTCCACAGCAGCGGCAGCCAGTGCCTCAGCAGCCTCAGCGCGCTTCTTGGCGAGAGCAGCAGCCTTAGCCTTGTTGGTCTCTACCTCTTGTGCAAGCAGATCCTTTGCAGCTTTGGCTTTCTTGTCAGCCTCCTCGCGTCCGATCTTACCGAACTTGGCATCCTTCTGAGCCTTCCATGCGTCGAAACGCTTCTGAGCCTCAGCCTCGCTGAAAGCGCCCTTCTTAACGCCACCCTGCAGGTGTTTCATCAGCAGAACACCCTCACCTGACAGCAGGTAACGAGCAGTGTCGGTAGGCTGAGCACCTACGTTTACCCAATGCAGCGCACGCTCGAAGTTCAGATCGACCGTTGCAGGATTGGTGTTAGGGTTGTACGAGCCAAGACGCTCAATAATCTTGCCGTCACGCGGTGAACGGCTGTCGGCTACTACAATGTGGTAGTATGCATAGTCCTTGTGACCATGACGTGCCAAACGAATTTTTGTTGCCATTTGTTTGTTGATTTGTGGGCTACGATAACTCGTATCGCCTGCCCGGGTTAATAAATATGGTCGTGCTTCTTACTCGAAAAAGCGGACAAAGGTACAAAATATATTCCGTATTTGCAAATTTTCGGACAGAAAAATGTCCAACAACCTGTTTTTTGTCAACTCCAATAGACTTATTGCAGGTAGGGCAGCAGCCTGTAGGTGAGGTAGCCGGCATACACGATTAGCAGCACAGCTCCACCCCAGCGCTTGATCTGGCGCTGTTTGTTCGTCTTGACAAACAGCCAAACCAACATACTGCCCACAGCAGCCGTCCAAGCATCCAGCACTATACCATCGTACGACGGCAGCGGACGAATGACCGCACTGGTGGCAAGTACAAAGAACACGTTGAAGATATTCGAGCCTATCACGTTGCCCAGGGCTATATCCGAGTTATGCTTGAAGGCAGCCATGGCTGAGGTAGCCAGTTCGGGCAGCGAAGTGCCCAATGCCACTACTGTCAGACCGATAATAGCCTCCGACACGCCCAGATTGGTAGCGATCTGCACTGCTGACTTCACAATCATCTCACCGCCTATCACCAGCCCTGCCAAACCGACCAGCACCAGCAGGATAGCCGCCGGCAAACCTACCGGTTTGGCTGCGCTTTCGCTGTCGCCGACCTCTTCAGGATGATCCTTGGCGTGGCGGAACGTATTGAACAGAAAATAGGCGAACAGCACCAGCAGGATGATTCCGCCCATGCGCGATATACCCGGACACATTTCGCCAAACGGTGAATGCACTGCCACGCATGCAAACACCAGCACACCGGCAATGATTGACAACGGTATATCGAAGTTCCGCGAACGCCGCTGCGAGGTGACAGGATAGATCAGCGCCGTTACACCCAGGATAACAAACGTGTTAATGATATTCGAGCCAAGGATGTTCGTTATAGCCAGATCGGTTGACCCCTCGGCTACCGACACCATGTTCACCACAAACTCCGGCATTGACGTGCCGAACGCCACTACTGTCAAGCCTATCACCAGGTCGCTTATACCAAAGCGCTTGGCAATGGCGGACGCTCCGTCCACCAGCCAATCTGCTCCCTTCACCAGCAGCACCAGACCTACAACCAGCATTGCTGCCAGCAGATACGGGTTTGACAAACAATATGCTAAAATCTTATCCATGATTACACATTGAACAGGAAGTGCATGATATCACCGTCCTGCACCACATAATCTTTGCCCTCCACGGCGAGTTTGCCGGCCTGGCGGCACGCTGCCTCGCCACCCAGGGCAATAAAGTCCTCGTACTTAATTACCTCGGCACGTATGAACCCGCGCTCAAAATCCGTATGGATCACACCGGCACACTGCGGAGCTTTTGCGCCCGCACGGAATGTCCACGCGCGTACCTCATCACTACCTGCGGTCAGGAACGTGCGGAGGTTAAGCAGCGCATACGCAGCCTTGATCAGCCGGTTAACACCCGACTCCTGCAGGCCGATCTCCTCAAGGAACATCTGTCGCTCCTCATAGGTCTCCAGTTCGGCTATCTCGCTCTCTATCTTCGCAGCCACCACCAGCACCTCAGCCTGCTCATCTTTCACCGCCTCGCGCACCTGCTCAACATACTTGTTGCCGCTGACCGCCGAGCCTTCGTCCACGTTGCAGACGTACAGCACAGGTTTGTTCGTCAGTAGGAACAGGTCGTGTGCCGCCAGTTCCTCCTCTTTGTTCTGCAACTCCACCGTACGTGCCGATTTGCCTTGCGACAACGCGTCACGATAGCGGATATACAGTTCCAGAGCCACCTTGGCTTGTTTGTCACCACCCACGCGAACCTGCTTCTCTATCTTCTGTATCCGGCTCTCAATGGTCTCCAGATCCTTGAGTTGCAGTTCGGCATCGATCACCTCTTTGTCACGAACAGGATCGACACTGCCGTCCACGTGAATCACGTTGCTGTCGTCAAAGCACCGCAGCACATGAATGATAGCATCCGTCTCACGGATATTGGCGAGGAACTTGTTTCCCAGCCCCTCACCGTTGCTTGCGCCCTTCACCAGACCGGCTATATCCACTATCTCCATCGTGGTAGGTATAACGCCGCGCTCGGGGTGACACAACTCGCCCAACTTGTTCAACCGCTCGTCAGGAACGGTTATAACGCCCAGGTTGGGTTCGATCGTACAAAATGGAAAATTGGCTGATTGAGCCTTCGCATTGCTCAGGCAGTTAAACAAAGTGGATTTACCTACATTCGGCAATCCTACTATACCGCATTGTAATGACATATTAATCGCTCACGAATAAAACAAGTTAAACGAATATTTATATGGAATCAGAAACCTGAATATACTACCTCCAACTCCAACTTATGCTCCGGGTGCTGGGCACTGTAGATCTCCGTTGCTGTCAGCGATTGGTTGTAGTCAATATCTATCACCGCATACGTTGACGAATTGGTTGCGCTTGTCGTCAGGCTGACCGGCACAAGCAACATATCCAACGTCTCGAACCTATCCTCACGCAACTGTTTGGTCAGCAGCGTTGACAGGTCGAACTCATACGAATAAGTGGTTATATCCAGCGTGTCTGTCACCGATTGCAGGGTGGCGTACATTGCTATACTGTCGGATAGCACTATCTCGTCGTTGAACAGTTTAGGCAGGTCGCTCTTGCGCACCAGCAGCATGTTCTGCGCCGGTTGAGCCCAATCGTCACGAGTCTGCTTCGATACCGATCCGTCATAGTGGTTAAGCACCGGCAGAGTAAGGTGAGCGCGGTTGACGTACGGACGGCGACTGCCCACATGACTTGTTATAGCTGCTTTCATCGCTGCCATCGGGAACGACAACTGCGTATAGATATGTGCCGGCGAGATGATAAAGTTCGTATCGGCGTTCTGCTCCAGCGCATGCAGGTCGCTCGCCTGCCACTGATAGCGGTTGAGCTGCCTGACCTCACGGTTGGCGTACAAGCCTTTCATATCCTCTTCCTTAATCGTATCCACGCCCGCACGCACGTACGAAAAATGGTAATACACGCCCACATTCACATCCAGCAGGTTCAGTAGTGTCGAACCGCCGAACTCTGTGGTGATATATACGCCTTTCATCTGCCGGTTGAACGCCTCTTGCGACGAAAAATCGTTGGCAGCGAACACTTTCTTCGCCCACTTGTCGTTCAGCTTTAGCGTCACGGTAGGCAGGTAGGTGCCCGTGGGGGAATAATACGTGCTGTCCGTATATCGGCTGGCAGTAATGATCACAGGGTGATTCAGCATCCGCGTAGAGTCCTCCAGACTGCAATATGTACCTATAGCCGTATCGCTGCGCAGCGGCTCGCTGTACGCGAACGTGGCACGATCCATGGCATAGACGTTCACCGCCAGCGGAGCATTGCCGTCGCCTTGCGCACAACGGTAGTACATAAACAGGCACACCGAGTCCAGCTCTGCGCCTTCAGGATATTTGAAACCTACCGGGCACGCCAACTGCGTCAGCAGGTCGGCGTGCAGATGGCCGTACTTGCTGTCCAACTCGCCTAACAAAAACGAGTCAGGCGTAGCCGTAACAGCGCCGCCTTGCACGATACATGAGGTCAAACTGAATGTATCGGCACGAACGATGATAGAGTCTTCCGACTCCAGCAGCGATGCTCCGGCTGACACCACGTCATCCTTGCAAGAAGTAAAGAATACCGGCAGACTTGCCAATAGCAGAAATACAATCTGTATCTTACGTGTCATTGTTATTGTTCAAGCAGTTCTTTGTACAGGGCAAGATGATCGGCTGCCTCTGCACCTACCATGTTCCGGACGAATTTGCCTCTGTTCTCGGCATAATTCACCAGTCGGGTGTTGTGATTCGGTGTGGTGATGATCACTGCGTCGGCATAATCTATCGCCAGACGCATAAGTTCCTCGTAACCGACAGGCATATCGGCTATCGTGCGGACATCTATGCCCTGTATGCCGTCAAGCAATAGTTTTTCGCTGAAATGCGAACTGAACGGCGAACTGTACTCGTTGTCATCAAGAGTCACCACTACTTTTGATTCGGCAAAGAACGGTGTACCGCCGAAAGCCTTCTTCACATACAGAGGCACAAGCGCTGACATCCAGCCCGAGCATTGCACCAGACCCGGAGCCCAGCGAAGTTTCTCTATCGTCTCAAGCACACCGCGGCTGAAGAAGATTGTACGAACATCATTGTCCGAGTATTCTACACCAAAAGCATCTTTCACGCCACGACGACGTTGGAACAGATCTTCGTTGTCAATGAAATATATCTGCAAACGTGCCGAAGGAATACTTGCCACCTTAATCAGCAACGGATGATCGACATCATCGATCGACATATTCATTCCCGACAAACGTATCACGTCGTGCAACTGGTGGCGGCGCTCGTTGATCTCACCGAACTTGGGCATGAACGTGCGCGTCTCATAGCCATTGCTCTGACAGATCTCAGGCAACATGCGGTTAAGCAAACGGACAGGAGTCTGCTCCTCTACAAACGGACTGATCTCCTGACTCACAAATAATATCCGGTTAGCGCTTTTCATAACCCTTCCTCCATTTATCGCCGTAATGCACAAATCTTGTCATTTTTTACGACAAAATCGGCACATTATTAACTAATTTAGTGCAAAGGTACAAAAAAAATTCGACTTTTGCAAATTTTTTGCCAAAAAAACTTTCAAATATCGTATATTTTTTGTAATTTTGTAGGTTTTTTGAAAACAACGTATTTTTCGACCAATTAAAATTGTATGCAAATCATAACTACAAAGGCAGATTTGGAGCGTTGTATCCAAGCCTGCAAGGCAAAGGGTCAGACTATCGGACTCGTGCCTACTATGGGTGCTCTGCATGAAGGGCATGCGTCACTCGTGAGAAAATGTGTCAGCGAAAACAACATTACTGTTGTCAGCGTGTTTGTCAACCCTACGCAGTTCAACAACAAGGAGGATCTGGCCAAGTACCCGCGCTCGCTCGAGCGTGACGCAGAACTGCTGGACAGCATTGGCGCAAACTTCGTGTTTGCGCCCACGCCCGAGGAGATGTATTCAGCCGACGAGATGAACAACACCTTCCGTTTCGACTTCGGAGGCTTGGACAAAGTCATGGAGGGAAAAATGCGACCGGGGCACTTCAACGGCGTGGTACAAGTCGTTTCAAGGCTGTTCTACCTCGTTAAGCCCGATCGTGCGTACTTCGGGGAAAAGGATTTTCAGCAACTGGCTATCATCCATTTTATGGCTGAACGCTCCGAGCTCGCCGGCACGTTCGGCAATCTGCAGATCATCGGCTGCCCGATCGTGCGCGAGCAATCAGGGCTTGCTCTCTCCTCACGCAACGAACGACTGTCGGCTGACGAGAAACAAACGGCACTCGCCATATCCCGCACGCTGTTCGAATCGCTCGAGTGGGCAAAACAACCCGGAGCAACAGTCGCCAACGTACAGCAGCGTGTGATTGACACAATCAACGCCGTGCCCGGACTGGAAGTAGAGTATTACGAGATCGTAGATCAGTCCACGCTCCTGCCTACCGACACGTTCAACCATGCGATAGGTTGCGTAACCGTCTATTGCGGACCCGTGCGACTTATTGATAACATTAAGTATAATTGATAAAAAAACGTTCCGTTCCATCGGGGGTTTATCGAGGGATTATCGAAGGAATATCGAGGGAACATCGGGAGTGATTGAAGTTGCAGCTTGTTCTTCCAAGGTTGGAGCATGAAAATTCTCATTGACAAATATATTCCGTACTTGCAAGGGATCGTTGATCACCTTGCAGATGTCAGTTTTTTGGAACCCGGGCAGTTCACGCCCGAGGCTGTCAAGGATGCCGACGCACTTATTATTCGTACGCGCACGCGTTGTAATCCCGACTTGTTGAAAGGCAGCCGAGTGCAGTTCATTGCCACAGCCACTATCGGAACCGACCATATCGACCTCGATTACTGCCGCGCACACAACATTCGCGTGGTCAGTTGCCCGGGCTGTAATGCCAAAGCGGTCTGCGACTATGTCGAAGAAGCACTCAACGAGATGCTGCGCCTCGTTTATCACGACCAGCCGCTCGATCTGTCACTACCGCTACCCGGATACGCCAGACTCTCACTCGGAGTAGTGGGAGTCGGACACGTGGGCAAAAAGGTTGCACGCATGGCTATGGACAAAGGCTTTCACGTGGTGGTTAACGACCCGCCGCTATCCTTCAACGGCGACCTGTCGCAATGCGATATCATAACGTTCCACACACCGCTCACACGCAAAGGCGATTATCCTACGTATCACCTCTGTGACGCCAAGTTCCTCTCACGATGCAAGCCCGGAGCGTTCATCATTAACTCCGCGCGCGGAGGCGTGGTGGACGAACACGCTTTGCTGGAGAGCGGGCACCCCTTCGTGATCGATACCTGGGAAGCCGAACCGAACATCAACCGAAAGGTTCTGAACCGCGCTTTCCTCGCGTCCTACCATATAGCCGGATACTCCGAAATCGGCAAACTCAACGCCTCGCGAACGTGCCTGAGCGAACTCAGCAAACATTTCAATCTGCCCAAGCGTGTTATTCATCACTCCGTACTTACCGGACAGGGTGACACCGCTCCAGGATGGCTCAAACGGGTATCCGACCAACTCAAAGCCAACCCCGCAAACTTCGAACAACTGCGCGAGCAATATGTCCTGCGCTAAATAACTAAATTGTAAATAGTAAATAATAAATCGTAAATAATTAAATCGTAAATACTTTTATGGCCAACTTTCAAAAACTAACTCCACGGAGTGAAGATTACTCCAAGTGGTACAACGAACTTGTAGTCAAGGCTGATCTCGCCGAGCAGTCCGCAGTACGCGGATGTATGGTTATCAAACCTTACGGCTACGCTATCTGGGAAACCATTCAGGCGGAACTCGACCGCCGGTTCAAGGAGAAAGGTGTACGCAACGCCTATTTCCCGCTGCTTATTCCTAAATCTTTCCTCAGCCGCGAAGCCGAGCACGTAGAGGGTTTCGCCAAGGAGTGCGCCGTGGTGACGCACCACCGCCTCAAGAACGACCCGAACGGCAAAGGCGTGATCGTGGACCCCGATGCACGACTCGAAGAAGAATTGATCATCCGTCCTACCTCCGAAACAATCATCTGGTCAACATACAAGAACTGGATCAGTTCCTACCGCGACCTGCCTATCCTCTGCAACCAGTGGTGCAACGTAATGCGCTGGGAGATGCGTACGCGTCTGTTCCTGCGTACTGCCGAGTTCCTCTGGCAGGAAGGCCACACGGCGCACGCTACCAAAGAGGAAGCCGAGGATTATGCACGCCAGATGTTGGACGTCTATGCCGATTTCGCCGAAAACGTAATGGCTATACCTGTCATCAAAGGTGTCAAGTCGCCTAACGAGCGCTTTGCCGGTGCGCTGAACACCTATTGCATCGAGGCTATGATGCAGGACGGCAAAGCCCTGCAAGCAGGCACCTCGCATTTCCTCGGACAGAACTTCGCCAAATCCTTCGATGTGCAGTACCTGAGCAAGGAGAACAAGTACGAGTATGTCTGGGCTACATCCTGGGGTGTCAGCACACGTCTGATGGGCGCACTCATCATGACCCACTCCGATGATAACGGACTTGTACTCCCGCCGCACCTCGCACCAACGCAGGTAGTTATCGTTCCTATCTTCAAGAAGCAGGAAGACCTCGACAAACTGCTGACCGTTGTAGGCCCGCTCTTCGACAACCTCAAGGCACGCGGCATACGTGTCAAACTGGACACCGACGACAAATCAACACCGGGCTTCAAGTTCGCCGACTACGAACTCAAGGGTGTACCCGTACGTCTGGCTATGGGAGGGCGCGACCTCGAGAACGGCACAATTGAAGTGGCACGACGTGACACGCTCACCAAGGAGACTCTACCACTCGCCGGTATCGAAGAGTATATCGCCAACCTGCTGGAAGATATTCAGAAGAACTGCTACCAGAAGGCACTCGACTACCGTATTGCCAACACCCGCGAGGTGAACAGTTACGACGAGTTCAAGGAGGAGATCAAGAAAGGCGGTTTCCTGCTCTGCCACTGGGACGGCACACCCGAAACCGAGGAAAAGATCAAGAACGACACGAAGGCTACCATCCGCTGTATCCCGCTCGCACCGCTGCCCGGGCACAAGCAGGAGGAAGGCAAGTGTATGGTCACAGGCAAACCGTCTGCCGGCCGTGTAGTCTTCGCCATAGCATACTAACTATCTACACCTTTCCCCTTCCCTTCAGGGAGGGGTTAGGGGTAGGCTTATTTTTGAATCTATGCAATTGGTTTTTGCATCCAACAACGCCCACAAACTCCAAGAGGTACGTGCTATCCTGCCGGAGTGCGAGATACTGAGTCTTGAGGATATCGGCTGCCACGCCGATATCCCCGAGACTGCCGACACGCTTGAGGGCAACTCGCTCATCAAGGCGCAGTATGTGTACGACCACTACCACTGCGACTGCTTTGCCGATGATACCGGCCTGGAGATTGAGGCACTCGGCAACCTGCCCGGCGTACGCACAGCACGCTGGGCGGGAGAACCGGCTAATCCCGCTAACAACCGCAAGAAAGCCTTGCACGAACTCGCCGGACAAACCAACCGCCGTGCTCGTTTCCGCACTGTAGTGACTCTCATACGCGGAGGCAAAGTGCAACAGGTGGAAGGTATAGTCCGCGGCAGTATAGCCACGGCTGAGTACGGCAATGGAGGTTTCGGCTACGACCCGTTGTTTATTCCCGAAGGGTACGACAAAACATTCGCCGAACTGCCAGCCGAACTCAAAAACACAATCAGCCATCGAGCACGAGCCATGCAGGCTCTCAAACAAATATTGTAACACACATGAAACGACTTACTTACTTCATAACCCTACTCTTCCTCTCGCTTTGCGTGAGTGCACAAACGTGGACTACCCACTTCGCCTACAACAGTGTTGATCAGGTCGCAGAAGGAAACGGAGTAGTGTTCGCCGTTTCGTCCGGCGCATTGTTCTCGGTGGACACACAATCGGAACAGATCCGCACCTACAGCAATCAGGATGGAATGCACGGCACAAACATCGCTTGCATCAGCTGGCTCGAAGCCGAGCAGACACTGATGATCGTGTACGCCGATGGCAAAATGGATATGTTGCACGACGGAACGTTCCGTTTTATCCCTGACTTGTACAACAAGTTCACCACGCTCAGCAAACTTTGTCACTCCATCACTGTCAAGGATAGCCTGGCGTACATGGCTATGGATTATGGCGTACAAACCTTCAATATCCATCGCCGGGAGTTTGTTGACACCTATTTCATCGGTTCGGAGGCAAAGGAAATTCCCGTTTACAGCGTTGCGCTTACCTCCCACGCCATCTATGCGGCAGGCGAATCAACCCTCTACGCTGCCTCGCTCGACGATAATATTGTGGATTACTCCTATTGGTCGCAGATTCCTCTGCCTGCCGAAGGACGCATACAAGGCCTCGCACAAGCCAACGACAGGCTGTATATACTGCTTGACAACACATGTTACTATCGCTCCGGAACGCAATGGCTGAAGTACAGCAACAATTCATACAACGCCATTAACGTCATTGACGGAAATATTTACCCTGCATCGTATCCTGTCGTTTCTTACGAAGGCCTCTGGATAGCCGCCGGCACTTCCGGCTTGCAACGCACGCTGCCAACCGGCGAAAGCACTACGTATAGTATCAACGGACCGCTCAACAATATCCCCTACCGCCTCACCTGCCAGAAAAACCAACTCTTCATGCTATCCGGCGGAAGATGGACAGACAAGTACGACCGCCCGGGTTGCGTCATGCGATACGACGGCAAAACGTGGCACAACATAACGCAACAAGACATAACCCAATCTGTCGGGGCACCCTGTCTGGATATGATGAACGTGGCGGTCGATCCCTCTGACGCAAACCATTATTTCGTCACCTCGTACGGTACAGGATTGTATGAGTTCCGCAACGACAAGTGCATCAAGCGCTGGAACTCCGCCAACTCTATCATCGGTTCTGCCGTGCCTGACGCACCCGGCACATATACGCGCACGGATGGCGCTATCTACGACGCCAAAGGCAACCTGTGGCTGTTGGCTTCCGGTGATGTTAACTACAACATTGTTGTTTTTACGGCGGATAACAAGCAGGTAGGTTTGAACGTCAATCTTGAGGACAACACACGAGCCACCCTGCACACCGCTACACAGATCCTGTTTGACCGCTCACGCCCCGACTACGTATGGGTGCTGGCTTCGCGAAAAGTGGATGGCGCCGGTGCACTGGCACTGCTGGACACCAAGGGAACAATCACTCATGTCGCGGACGACCGTTCTATCGTTCGCAACACATGGATCGACAGCAATGGGCAGAGTTACTCACCGGCTGCTATCTATGCCATGAGGCAGGACAGCCGCGGCAATATATGGCTCGCTACCAATGAGGGAGTGCTCATCGTTGAAACCGATGATTATTTCAACAACGCCAAGTGCAGCAAACTGCAACTCACCGACCGCAACAATATGCCGGTCATGGAGGACGAAGAGATCTACGATATCGTTTTCGATTATTTCGGCCGCCCATGGATCGCGGCGCAGAAGTCAGGCATTTATGTCCTTGATCCAGATTCCCGCGAACTGCTTGAGCACTATTCGATGGAGAACTCTGCTATGCCCTCCAACTCCGTTATCTCGCTGGCATGTGACGCGCGGCACCGCCGCATGTTTGTCGGCACGGCACTCGGACTCGTAGCGTACACCGATCCTACAAGCGATGTCAATGCCGCGGAGGAAAACACCTACGACGCCCCCGTTGACTACGGTTCGGTGCTGCAGTGGACCACGCACTTCTCTTACAGCAGAATCGACAGAATCCAGATCTCGCCCAAATATGTGTACGGACTGTCGTCTGAATCGCTGCTTGCTGTTGACAGAAGCGACGAGTCGCTCATCTACTACTCCAAACTCAACGGACTGAACGGTTCTGCTGTACACCGTATTGATTACGACTCATACACCAATACCCTGGTCATCAGTTACGAGGACGGAATGTTTGACTTGCTCGACGACAACGGTAACATCCGCAACCTGCCTGACTTATATGCCAAGCAACTCAGTGCCTCCAAACTGGTGCAGGATCTTGTTTTCAGAGAGGGGAAAGCTTACATGGCAATGCCCTTCGGTATATTGGTCATGAATATCCGCAAGCGCGAGATAACCGATACATATTATATAGGCGACCAGGGAGCAGCTGTTTCCGTCAACGCTGTTACTATCGTTGGCGACAGCATATTTGCTGCCACAGCCGGCCGCTTGTACAGTGCCTCTCTCTCTGACAACCTTTTGGACTTCACCAAATGGCACTACACGTCTCTGCCCGGCAAGGTAACCCACTTGCAATGCAGCAATGGTGATATGTACATGCTTATGGATAGCGTCATTTACTGCAACGGCAAGGCTCTGCCTGCCGACGAACGGTTTGTGATGCTCATGGAGCACCAGGGCAACATTCTGGCGCGCAGCAATACCGACAGTCATATATTTGAGGTTTCTGCCTCTGCGGTCAGCGAGTTGCCGGCACTGTCCTCACAGTGGCCTTACTTCGCGCTCAAGGAGGGCAACACGTACTGGCTATCCAACTCCAACGGACTAATGCATATCCTGGCAGACGGATCCAAACAACGTTACCAACCCGATGGACCGCTGGCTAACCTTTCGTATTCGCTCACTGCCGCAGGTGCTGATCTCTGGATGGTGATGGGTGGACGTTGGGCGTCGCAATACAACCGCACAGGATGGGTTATGCGATACAACGGATCGCAATGGAAGAACATCACCTACTCCGATATCTGCAAACGCTTGGGAAGTTCCCCTACCTTGCACGACTTCGGTCACGTGGCTGTGGATGCTACCGACAACAATCATTATTACGTAGCCTGCTATGGCACAGGTCTGCTGGAGTTCCTGCCGGACGGCACAGCCAAGCACTACACCCACAACAACAGCCCGCTTATTTCGCTCGTTGATAACAACAAAGACAACTTCTGCCGTGTCGATGCCATGGCATACGATGCCGAGGGCAACCTCTGGCTCACCAACACCGGTGATCTGGCTACGAACATTCATGTTCTCGACCCTAACCACCGCTGGCATTCGTTCAACCTGTACCAGGGCGGACAACGAATCGTGCTCAATACTGTCAGCAAGTTCTTGGTCGATAATCGCAATCCTAACTACAAATGGATAGCTTCGGCAAGAGCCAATGCAGGTATAATCCTGCACTACGACAACGGCACACCATACGTAGGTGCTGACGACAGGTCTGTCATGCGCTCCACGTTCATCGATCAGGATGGCAAGGGCGTATCGTTCAACCAATTGTACACCATTGCGCAGGATTATAACGGCGATATATGGCTCGGTACAGCCGAGGGAATCATTGTCATCAAGGATTCCACCAACATGTTTACCTCCAACGCCTGCCACCGCATGAAGATGTCACGGCACGATGGTACAGGCTTGGCGGATTATCTGCTGGGTACCGAACAAATCAACTCCATCGTTTTTGCCGGAGGCAACCGCGTATGGATAGGAACGCAAAACTCCGGTGCTTATCTCGTACGCTTTGTTACCAAGGAGGGAATCTACGAGCCTGAGATTGTTGCACATTTCACCACGCAGAACTCACCTATGCCCTCCGACTGCGTTCTGTCGATTGCCATCGACAACCGCGGCGAGGTATTTATCGGTACTGCCAAAGGCCTTGTTTCGTACCGCGGCGACGCTACCGAACCCGAGGAATCTTATAGCAGCGCGTATGTCTATCCTAATCCTGTCAGGCCGAACTACGAAGGCTCAATCGCTATCACAGGACTGATGGACAACACCGTAGTGTACATCACCGACGCGGCAGGCAATGTAGTGTGCCGTACGCACAGCAACGGCGGTACTGCTATCTGGGACGGCAGAACACTATCCGGCAGCAAAGCGCACTCCGGCGTATATACCATCTACTGCAACACTGCGGACGGCAAGAACCATACAGCACTCAAACTGCTCATCATGCATTAACATTCTAACACGTACATATATGAAAAATCTACAACCACAAGGCGTTTGGCAGAACTTTGCCAAACTCACACAGATCCCTCGCCCATCGGGCAAGAAAGAACAGATATCACAGTTCCTCGTTAACTACGGCAAGAGCCTCGGCCTGGAAACACAGACCGACGCCATCGGCAACGTGCTGATACGCAAACCTGCCTCTCCGGGCTACGAGAGCCATCCGGGCGTGATTCTGCAGGGACACATGGATATGGTGCCGCAGAAGAACAGCGACCGCGTGTTTGACTTCGAGAAAGACCCTATCGAGGCGTACGTTGAGGACAACGGCGAGTGGGTGACCGCCAACGGCACCACCCTCGGTGCGGACAACGGCATAGGTGTGGCTACAGCCATGGCTATCCTGGCTGACAAGAACGTCGTTCATCCGCCGCTGGAGGCATTCTTCACCGTGGACGAAGAGACCGGTATGTACGGTGCGTTTGCGCTCGAGGGCGGTTGGCTGCAGGGCAAGACGCTGCTGAACCTGGACTCGGAGAGCGAAGGCGAACTGTACATGGGCTGCGCCGGCGGTGTGGACACCACGGCTACGTTCCGCTACGTTCCTGTTCCCGTTGAGGATGGCGACATAGCGCTGCGCGTACGTCTGTCGGGCTGCAAGGGCGGTCACTCGGGCTGCGACATCCATCTGCAGCGCGCGAATGCCAACAAACTGCTGTTCCGCTTCCTGAAGGAGGCTGTAAGCAACTACGAGGCACGCCTGGCATGCGTACAGGGCGGTTCGCTGCGCAACGCTATACCGCGTGAGGCAGAAGCCGTGATCACAATCCCTGCTGACGCATACGACGATGTGATGAACCTGGTGGATGATTACGAGACACTGTTCGTAACCGAATTCGAAGGCGTAGAGGACGCAATCAGCCTGACTGCCGAGCAGATCGACTGCCCGAAAACCGAGATGCCCGAAGAGGTACAGGACTACCTGATTCACGCCATCACCATTTGCCCGCACGGCGTATATCGCATGATGACCGAGATGCCCGACATCGTTGAGACATCCAACAACCTGGCGATGATTGAGTTCAGCCAGGAAGGCGAGGAGAACGTGATCAAGGTGCAGTGTCTGACCCGTTCGGCTGTAGAGAGCCGCAAGCGCGAACTGCGCGAGATCATTCACTCGGCATTCTCCATAGCAGGTGCCGATGTAGCGTTCGAGGGCGATTATCCCGGCTGGAAACCGAACATCAACAGCCGTATCATGCACACGATGAAGGCTATATACGAGCGTGAGTTCAAGACCGAACCGCGCATCGTGATCATCCACGCCGGACTGGAGTGCGGTATCATTGGTCGCAACTACCCGGGTATGGATATGATCTCCTTCGGTCCGACTATCGAACATCCGCATAGCCCCGACGAGCGCGTGAACATCGCCACGGTGCAGAAGTTCTACGACTTCCTGCTCGCCACACTCAAAGAGTTGTAAGGCCACAAACCTTCAAACACTCAAACATACCAAAACAACCCGACCATTTGGCCGGGTTGTTTGGTATAACATAACTACTGTTATTACGGTGCCACGCGGTTGATGTCACGCGGGAACATCGAGCACTCCTTCACATTGTTGATGCCCAAGAAGCAAGCCGTGATGCGCTCCAGTCCGATAGCAAAGCCTCCGTGAGGTGGCATGCCATTCTTGAACGTATCAAGGTAGAAGCGGAAGTTATCCGGGTTCATACCACGCTTGATCATCTTGTCGCGATACTCCTGCTCCTTGTGGATACGCTGCCCGCCGGATGTGATCTCCAAGCCGCGCATCAGCAGGTCGAAACTCAGCGTGAGCGTCGGGTCTTCAGGATCATCCATAGCGTAGAACGCACGGTGCTCGCTCGGGAAATGTGTTACGAACACAAAGTCCGAACCGTATGTTTCCAGTGCATACTTGCAGATAGCGCGCTCCTCTTCCGGCGCGAGATCATCCTCGCCGCGGTGGTCGGCTTCGCACAAATGGTTCTCGAAGAGGATCTCATGTACCTCGCTGAGTTTCCATGCAGGCACTTCGTGCGGCAGTACAGGCAGTGTAGCGCCGAGCAGGTTCAGCTCGTGGGCGCAACGCTCACTAACGGTCTTGATGATATGTTGCAGCAGGCGTGCCTCGAGTTGCATCACATCCTCCTGACTCTTGATAAAGCCCATCTCCACATCCAGCGAGATATACTCGTTCAAGTGGCGCGAGGTGTTGTGCTTCTCGGCGCGATAGGCGGGAGCGATCTCAAACACACGCTCATATACGCCAACACCAATCTGCTTGTAGAACTGCGGCGATTGTGCCAGATATACCTGCTTGCCGAAGTAATCCATCTTGAATACGTTAGCACCGCCCTCTGCACCTTCGGAAACAATCTTCGGGGTGTAGATCTGCGTAAAGCCGTTATCGGTCAGGAAGTCGGCAAACGCCTTGGCGATGGTCGATTGTACCCTTAGGATACCCATATCGCGCGGGTTACGCAGGGTGACCTGACGGTTGTCGAACTTATAGCGCAGCAGTGTCTCTTCGTCACCGAACTTCAGGGCGTTCATATCTACCACCTCAGCCGTGGTCGGACGCGAGAGTACACGTACCTCCTGTACGGCCAACTCAATGGTGTTGTAATATACTGCCGGGTCCTTGATCTTGGCATCGCCTACCTTGCCGGTGATGGTTACAGCCATCTCGCGGCAGAGGTCAGACATAGCAATCGCATTGCCCTGCTCGTCGAAGAACTTTGACTCGCTGTTGTCCACAACGGTCTGCAACAATCCGCATGCCTTGCGCAGAATAATGAATCCTCCCCACTTCGTCACGCGAACGTTGTGGATCATGCCACTGACAGTAACAATCTCGCCGGCTTTGGCACCGGCGAGGTTGTCTGTAGTGTTTATCTCATGCAATGAAATCATAGGTAATTGACAAATGAAAAATGACAATTACAGCTGCGGACCGGCGGCAACCAAAGCCTTACCAGCCTCATTGCCGGTGTACTTGGCAAAGTTCTTGATGAAACGTCCTGCCAGGTCTTTAGCCTTCTCCTCCCACTGAGCAGCGTCAGCGTAGGTGTCACGCGGATTGAGGATCTTCGGATCTACGCCCGGCAACTCGGTCGGAACCTCGAAGTCGAAGAACGGGATCTTCTTGGTAGGAGCGCTCTTGATTGCACCACCGAGGATAGCGTCAATGATTCCACGGGTGTCGCGGATAGAGATACGCTTGCCTGTGCCGTTCCAGCCGGTGTTAACCAGATAAGCCTTGGCACCGCTCTTCTCCATCTTCTTAACCAACTCCTCTGCATATTTGGTCGGGTGCAACTCCAGGAACGCCTGGCCGAAGCAAGCGGAGAACGTCGGGGTAGGCTCGGTGATGCCGCGCTCTGTACCGGCAAGTTTGGCGGTGAAGCCGCTCAGGAAGTAATACTTCGTCTGCTCAGGAGTAAGGATGCTTACAGGAGGCAGTACGCCGAATGCGTCAGCACTCAGGAAGATTACGTTCTCAGCAGCCGGACCGGCACTTACAGGACGAACAATCTTCTCAATGTGGTTGATAGGATAGCTTACGCGGGTGTTCTCGGTAACCGACTTGTCAGCGAAGTCAATCTTGCCGTTCTCGTCAACGGTTACGTTCTCCAGCAGAGCGTTGCGACGGATAGCGTTGTAGATGTCAGGCTCGCTCTCCTTGTCGAGGTTGATAACCTTGGCATAGCAGCCACCCTCGAAGTTGAATACGCCGTTGTCGTCCCAGCCGTGCTCGTCGTCACCGATAAGCAGACGTTTCGGGTCGGTACTCAGAGTGGTCTTACCCGTACCCGACAGACCGAAGAAGATAGCGGTGTTCTTGCCTTGCATGTCGGTGTTAGCCGAGCAGTGCATCGAAGCGATACCCTTCAGAGGCAGATAGTAGTTCATCATCGAGAACATACCTTTCTTCATCTCACCGCCGTACCATGTGTTCAGGATCACCTGCTCACGGCTGGTGGTGTTGAAGGCAACGCAGGTCTCCGAGTTCAGACCGAGCTCCTTGAAGTTCTCAACCTTGGCAAGCGAAGCGTTGTAGATAACGAAGTCAGGCTTGAAGTTTGCCAACTCCTCCTCGCTGGGCCGGATGAACATGTTCTTTACAAAGTGAGCCTGCCAAGCTACCTCAACGATGAAGCGTACAGCCATGCGGGTGTCTTTGTTTGCACCGCAGAAGGCATCCATCACGTACAATTCCTTGCCGCTGAGCTCTTTTACAGCCATAGCTTTAACCTTTGCCCAAACGTCTTCCGACATAGGGTGGTTGTCGTTCTTGTACTCTTCTGAAGTCCACCATACGGTATTCTTCGAGTTCTCGTCCATAACAATGTATTTGTCTTTGGGCGAACGGCCGGTGTAGATACCTGTCATGACGTTCACAGCGTCAAGTTCTGTAAGTTGGCCTTTCTCGTAACCTGTCAGAGCAGGATTGGTCTCCTCCTTAAAGAGGTACTCATACGACGGGTTGTGTGCCTTTACAGTAGCACCGGTGATGCCATACTGGCTAAGATCTAATTCTTTCATGATTGTATATGTTTATTTTGTTAAATTTTCTTTGTCCCGGTTTCGTGGAGTCCGTTGTTTCCGGTCTTCTGTAGCACAGCCTGTGGCTCTTCTGCTTTGGCAAAACCGTCTTTGCTTGGCTCCTCGCCGTTTTTATCACGCTACAAAATTACAAATAATTTTGCACATTTGCAAATTTTGCACAATAATTTTTCTTAAAAAGCAATTTTTTTACGCCATATATATCAAACAAGCGCCTCTTGCGAGACGCTTGCCTGATTTTCTCGGATTCAACATTTCAATATCACGATATGTCGATATATCGATATTTCGAAATGTCGTGATGTCGATAATCCTTCTCTTATTGCAGCATAAACTTCTTGCCGTCTTGGATAACGATACCCTTGTAGTTGGCATCCACCTGCTGTCCCATGATGTTGTACATCGGTTTGCTCAGGTCGAAGCCAGCCTCGGTGAGTACCTGCTCAACGCTTTCCCATGGAATGATTGAGCCATCCTCGTCCCACATACCTACGTGGTCGCGGTAGGTGCTTGCGTAGGTAGAGAAGTTAAACGAGTTGCAGAACTGCTCCATGAACTTGCCCACATACGTCTTGCCGTCATTGCCGACGAGTCGGAACGAACCGGTGTAGTAAGCGTAGGCGTAGCCGCCCTCCATCTTCTCCTCGTCGAAGCCATCGAACTGCAAGCGTACCTCGGCATCCGTAGCAAAGACAGCGTCAGACTGGCGTCCGTTGACGTTGATGTAGCAGCTCTCGAGGTCAATATTGCCACGTGCCACATTATATACGCCTGACAACGCGCGCTCCTTGGCAGTATATAGCAGGAAGAACGGCATAGGATAGCCGGTACCTGCGGCCTCGTTGGTAGCGAACATTACGAGCCATCCGTTCTTACCCTCCTGATAGAAGCCGCTCGCCTCATCGAGATAAGCAGCCTCCATGCCCCAAACGTCCATTACGATGGCATCCTCGGGCACATCGGCAGCCTTCGACACGAAGTCATTGCCGGCAACAGGGTTGCTGGCGGCAAAATACTTGCCTGTCGAGCCCTGGGTGAACGGCTGGACGGTCCATGACCAGGTAGCGTTCTTAGGCATGGTAGTGGTTTTCTCGGTGCTATATACACTGAGTGTGGTGTAGTAGTCGCCGTCAGCGTACAGCACGATGTCGTAGAAGTCCGCTTTGGTCTCAGCCTCCCAAGTGAAGGTTACATTGTCGCCGCCGAACACTTCAGCGTGCGGATTCTTTGGTTCGTAGTTGTTCACGCCTACGGTGAAGTCCACCTGTGCCTCACCACCCATCGGATCGTTGTTCTTGTCGATGATCTGGAAAATAGCGTTGTAGGACTTACCCTCCTCCACATCAATGGTGAGCGGGCTGGCGGCTACGTTCTTCTTGTCGTCAAAGTTGTCGTATGCAACGGTCTCGCCGGTGCGTACGCTCACGTAGAGACGCTCACCAGTACCCAGAGCCGGTTGCTCCCAAGTCAGGGTAGCAGTCTTCTTGTCAGCAGCCACTTCAGCCTGCAAGTTCGAAACCTTCTTCTCAGTCAGTTCGAACGAGATAGTCTGCAGCAACGTACCCAGCGATGTTGATCCTGAGGTGTACTTATAGATTTGCACCTGATACTTGCCGGGTTTCAGTCCGAGCGTCGGTGAAGCGGCAGTACCGATATTGATTACGCAGTCAGTCCATGCCTCACCCTTGCTTACTCCTTCGTCATCCACATTCAGGATCCACTTGGTTGAGCAGTAGTAGTGGTTCTCGTAGTCATCGTCGGCCGAGAAGCCTACGCCATCGCTATATGCGAAGCGGTCGCACTCTTCGGTAGTAGCCACTATGCCAGCGATCAGTTTCTGTTGCTCGGCATCGAACAAGCCTATACCGAACGCCTCAACGGAGTAGGCGTACCAAGTGAATTGTGCCTCGCAGTACGATAGTCCGTAGATGGATGCGTCAGGCAGTTCTTCCCCCTGATTGCTGATCTCCTGCGATTTGCCTATACCTGCGAGCACAAAGTTATCCAAGCTCACGCCGCCATAGTTGCTTGTACCTCCTGCAAAACGGAAGGCGAGATAACGAGCTTCAGCGGGCAGCGAAGTCAGGGGATAGATAACGTGGGTATATTCAGCCACCTGCTCCAGAGCCTTGAGCGACACGAATGTCTTGGCATTAGCAGGATTGGTCATATAGCCGATTTCGAGCACGCCATAGTTCTCGCTGACGATGCTGTTCTTGTAGTCGAAAGCCAGTTCGAGTGTATCCAGTTTGGCATCGAAGGCAGGCATAGCAAACACCTGTGTAGTGGTTGTGCCTCCACCTGAAGCATACAAGTGACCTGAATACGGCACGGTGGTCGTATTGCCTTCCTCATCCACCTCCTTGGTGGAAACGACCCATACCTGATGAACCTCAGGAGAGGAAACAGTCCAGCAATCCGGCTCTACGACGCCTGTAGCGTGACGGCTGAAGGTCTCACGCCAAGGTATAGTAGCCAGTTGGCAGCTGGTTTTGAAGGTAACAGAGGGTGCCATGCTCTGCTCATCGGCAGAGCAGTACGAACGAACATACAAGCTGTAGGCGGTCTCCTCGTCGAGGTCGCTGATGGCAGCTTGCTTCTCGTTAGTCTTGGTAGCCTTGCTCCAGTCGGCAGTCTCGCCTGCAAGAGCCAAGGTGTACTGATATTCGGCAGCCTCGCCTTCCCATGTCACAGTCACAGCCTCGGATGTGACATCCGCCACGGCAAGGTTGAACGGAGCCTCGCAGGTAGCACTACCGGCAAGGGTTACACCTTTGACATTGGTCAGATAGATCTTGTCCGCCTCATTGTACTGATGGAAAGCCACGAAGATACGCTTGCCGGTATAGGCACTCAGATCAACAGTGATCGTCTTCCAGTCGGACTTGGGGATAGCATTGGTGGTAGCATTTCTGGATGTGTAGCATGTTTCTACTACGGTGAAGTCAGCTACCGCTGTACCATTCTCCGACACCTCAACGCGCAGTTCGCCCTTGGATGTGTAATCGTTGGTGCGTACATCGAAGCTCAGACTCTCACCGGCTTCGGGACGCAATTGCGGAGTAATCAGATACGCCTCATAGCCATACGAACCTGGCACAACGGCACAAGTGCGGTTCTCCTTGGTTGTTTTGCTCCAAGCGTTGTACTGGTTTGTTTGAATGGTTGACCACCCTTCGGGCGGGAAGCCTGTACCATCAAAACTCTCGTTGAGCTGCTGTGCGCTTACGCCGACACAGAATAATGCAGCAGCGAGGATACTAAATATTTTTTTCATACATGTGATTATTTAGGGTATCGCAGCCGCGCGTACTCACGACGCATCGGCTACGACCTTGTTGAAGTGTTATTTTACGCTAACACCCTGTGCGTTAAATGTCTCGCCGTTCAGCTCAATAAGCAACTGACCATTGACGATGCGTTTGATAGCAGTGTTTTTAACGGCTGCGTTCTCTACTGCGGTCGGTGTCTTGGCAGGTGTGGTGAATACAGCAGACTCCGTCCAGGCACTAACTTGGTTCTCGCCATAGATAGCCTGTACCTGTACCTCATATTCTTTTTCGTCCTCCAGACCGGTCAATGTATATGTCGGCTCAAGAATCACAGCATTTACCGGAACCCAGTCTTCGGCGGCGGTAGCCTTGACTTGTATAGCCCAAGACACTTCGTCCCAAGCAGCTTTCCATGTTACGCTGGCGCCACCCTCTACAGCCTCAGCCTTCAAGTCGGTAGGAGGCAGCAACGGTTTCTCTACCACCTGGAAGTTATCCAGATAGAGGTACTTGCTCTTTGCGCTGCTTTCACCGTAGAACAGGAAGCGGACAGTCTTGCCTTTGTACTCGGTCAGATACAGCCGGAAGGAAGCAAAGCTCTCACCTGTCGGTTCGCTCAGGTCTTGCAGTTCGACTGCAGCCTCGCCATCAGCCTCAATGCTCAACTTGGCTGTTGCACCGGTGTTCTGCCAATCGAAGAATAGAACAGGATTGCTCTCTGCCTCAATGGTTATCCACGGGCTAACCAGCGTAGCGTGGTTGGCTATATTGCTTGTGGTGGCATAGCGTGCAGCGTTCTCGTATGCACTCCACTCGTTCATACCGTGAACATCCTTGTTCTCCCAGCAAGCAGGCAGATTCTCGCCATCAAAGTTCTCGGTATACCCGAATGCCTTGGCGGCACATGGAGTAGTGAATGCTACAGCTTCCGTCCACTCGCTCTCCAGGCTCTCGTCGCAGACAGCTTTCACGCGTACCCAGTATTGGGTCTGCTCCTCCAGTCCGTTCAGAACATACGGATTGGTAATAACGCCGTTGATGTCAGCGAACTCCAAGCCATCGGTAGAGAGTTGCAGAGCAAACGTCTCAGCCTCCGACTCCCACGCCACACTTGCACTTGCAGCAGTTACTTCGCTTACGGTCAATGCTGTCGGAGCAGCGCAAGAAGGAGCCTCGTACTCGCTCGCTTTGAAGTTGTCAATATACAGATAGTATTGATTATTCGATGTATGCTGAATAGCTACAAACTTCACACCTGCCGGGAAGATCTCCGAGAACTTATCCGGATTACTTGAGCTGACATTCTTTGTCTTAATCTCATCACCCCATGTGAACGAAGCTACATCTTTGTCCGTAGTGGAGTAACCGACCTTGAACGACTCCTCGTACGATGAGGAATAAGCATAATAATCAAATTCAACCTGTACTTGTTTTGCCGAAGCAACAAATTCCGGAGAAATCAGATACTGCGGAGGGGTCGTTGTGTAGAAGAAGCGGAAAGTAGTTGCGCCATAATAGTCTTCATAAACATTGGTGCTGGCGTGGCAGTTTGTCAGCGTCCAGCAGTCAATACCCATGCTAAAGTCATCTTCGTACGGCAGAGCAGCTGCGCTGCAATCTACTTTTGTTGAGAAATAGGTTGTAACAGCTGCACTCTGGTCGTCAGCCGAGCAGTATGAGCGCACCCAAACCTGATACGATGTCTTGGGAGTCAGGTCGGTAAGCGTCACTTCTTTCTGGTCAGTTACAACAGCGTTCGTCCAATCGGGCACTTCATCGCTAAATACTTCGTAGGTATATTGCCATTGGGCCTCACCCTTACCGGAAGCACCCCACGTAACCTTGGCGGTAGTGGTGGTAACGTCAGCCTCTTCAACGTTCAATGAGGTCGGAGCAAAGCAGGATTTCTCAGTCTGGAAAGCTACAGATACCTCCTTACTCTGGTCTTCTGCGCTACAATAGCGACGAACGTAGAACTTGTAGTTGGTTTCGGGTGTAAGACCATTAACGACAGCAAATGTATCGGTAGTGGTTGTGGCATTCGCCCAGTTTACTTCTTCAGCAGCAGGCTGGCAGATGTATTGCCAGCTGGCATCATTCACTTTATCCCAAGCCAGAGTAGCAGTCTTTGCTGCCACTTCTATTTCCTTAAGACCTGCCGGCTTGTCGCATGTAACGGCAGCACCTTGCTCGTAAGTAAAGAGGGTTTTGGGGCGCATGTACTGACGGTTGCCGGTCGTGAGAGAGGCATAGCTTGAACCATTCTTATATAAGCTAAATTGATCATCAAAACCACCTTTTGCATAGAATACAGTCTTACTATACGCACCGCCGGTTATGATTCGCAATTCAAACAAGAGATTGTCTTGACCGTTGTATTCGAACGGTGTAGAGAATGGAATTTCCATCACGTCACCTTGTCCGGAAAGTCCCGTACCGGAATATACTGTGGTAAACTCCGCACTCTTGAAAGCATTGGAACTATTGAAGTTCGCTTCACTTGTTGTTGCCAGTGCAATCTCAAATGTTGCACCCCATGCTTTAGTAGCCTTGGTCTTGATGTAGAATGTCATCTTGGTAATCTGCTTACCCGCCATAACTTCCAGATCAGCCTTTGGGTAAATAACCTGAACACGCTGGCATGCATCGGCGTATCCACCTTCCAATGGAACATACTCGCCATACTTGTTCGTGCCGTCATACAACGGACCTAACTCATCTGCCTGCATCGTACCGCTCAGGCACAAAACTGCAAGCAACAAAATAGAATAAATCTTTTTCATTGTATGTATAATTAAATTTGTTTTGTTCGGTAAGACATCTGTCTGCGCGGACGCAAAAACGTGCAAAGATACAAAATATTATTTGAATTTGCAAATTTATATCCCTAAAAGATAACAAAAAGACACTTTTTTGCAATAATAAATATCAATTTGCGCAGCTTTGCTTTCTTTTGACCACTTTATGCCATTATTTCCCTTCTGCGTCGCCACGTGCGCCACACGCCGAGCATTGCCGCCATAAGCGACAACGGCAGCACCGCATCACCTATAGGCAAATCGTCATCGTCGTCTTCGGGTTCGATAATCAGATCCATTTTTGCACTGCGCGGTGCCGATGTCTCATACGGATGAACAGGCGCCCCCTCGTCATCCACCGTCGGGTCGGCTGCATACGAACTGTTACTGCCCTGAATCGCAGCTGTCGAGTGAAAAGGTCTTTCCGTCCTATCCGTCTAATCCGTGTGATCCGTGTAGTTTGTTTTATTCGAACACGGACTTTCACGGAGTGTCACGGAATATCTGTTCAACTGCATCCGTGCAATCCGTGTGATCCGTACAGGTCGTAGTGCTTTGTTCTGTACGGATTTGACGGATAGTACGGATATTCTTGCTCAACTGTCTCCGTGTAGTTCTGTGGTTTGTTTTATTCGAACACGGACTTTCACAGAGTGTCACGGAATATCTGTTCAACTGCATCCGCGCAATCCGTTAGATCCGTACAGGTCGTAGTGCTTTGTTCTGTACGGATTTGACGGATAGTACGGATATTCTTG
>Ga0310694_10000396_pt1 | contig 58614 bp, 46 predicted proteins | sample 174DNAGHGhighgp2_FD_203884 | JGI IMG/M metagenome (GOLD analysis project Ga0310694, IMG submission 203884) | Sheep rumen microbial communities from Palmerston North, Manawatu-Wanganui, New Zealand - 1742 DNA GHGhigh gp2 (v2) (version 2) | ecosystem: Host-associated > Mammals > Digestive system... | reverse complement strand
CACAGCATGGGCTACAGCTACCAGGACCTGAATGAAGGCAGCTTCTTTATCAATCCGGATGACGGCGATGTTTTGATTTGCGATAACGACAATGTGGCTCCGTTTGGCAAGAACCTGGGCGTCAAGGGAATGCCGAAATATATGGCCCCCGAGGTCGTGCTGAACAAATCCCGCCCCAACACGCATACGGACAGGTTTTCGCTGGCGATCATCCTGTTTCGCCTGTTTTACATCGATCATCCGCTGGAGGGCCGATACACCATTCAGTTTCCCTTGACCGATGCAATCGGGGCGCAGCTGTTTGGGGAACGTCCGGTATTCGTTTATGATCCGGATAATGATCTCAACCGCCCGGACCCGGAGGCGCACCCCAATGTCATCAAGAGATGGCCGATGTTCCCCCCGGATCTTACCGCCGCTTTTACGAAAGCGTTTACAAAAGGCCTGAAAGACATCAACAGCCGGATCACGGAGCAGCAGTGGCGTGAAGTGCTCATCAAGGCGCGGGGAATGCTGGTCAGGATCAACGGCAAAGAGCAATTCGTAAACGCTTATAAGCCGGAAACCGTTCCAAAGGAATGCAGATTGCTGCGCACCGAAGAACAGGTCATTGCGCTCATGCCCGACAGCGTCGTTTACAAGTGCCAGGTGGACCGGATCAGCACGGATTACAAGACGCCTGCCGGACTGGTGAAAGCCAGCACTTCCAACAAGGCTGTGTACGGGCTTGGAAACCTTACCGACCAAGCGTGGACCTGCACGCTGCCGGGCAAGAGCCCCGTGACCGTCAAGCCCAAAGCGTTCGCCCCGCTGATCCCCGGCGCCACGATCGACTTTGGCAACATCAAAGGAAAAGTTTTTTGAGGAAGGAGCGAACGATCATGGCAGATAATGAATTTGAATCCTTTGACCTGGATTCGTTTGATTTCGGCGATTTTGACAGCCTTGAAACCGGGGTAAAGGTGCAGAGCCAGCCCGTGGCGACGCCCGATATTTCAAATATCGTTACGTCCCTGAAAAAGCGGGCCATGGTGGTGTTTTTTGTCGTTGACATTTCCGGCAGCATGCAGGGCGCGCGTATCGGGGCGGTGAACGACGCCATCCGCAATGTGCTGCCGGAGCTCAAAAAGCGCGAAAAAGGCAACACGGCGGCGGAAATCCGGATCGCTGTGCTGGAATTCTCCACCCGGGCCAACTGGCGCACGCTATCCCCCGAGCCCGTTTCATCATTCCAGTATCGGGACATAGAGAACGTCGGCGGCGGAACAAACTACGGCACCGCTTTTGCGGCGCTCAATGAGAAGATGTCGCGCAAACAGTTCCTCAACGCGACGGCCGGTTCGTATACTCCGCTGATTATCTTTATGACGGATGGAAAGCCGTCGGATATGGGGCTTTACAAAGAAGAGCTTGAACGGCTGAAAAAGAACAAGTGGTTCCAATACTCAACGAGAGCCGGCATCGCGATAGAAGAAGGCGCCCTGAGCCCGGAATGCAAGCGCGTCCTCATGGAATTCACCGAAAATGAAAAGAACGTGTATGAAGCGAAGAATACGGTGATTCTTGCCAAGCAGATAGAGCTTGTAACGCTGACCGGCGTTGATTTCGTTACGCAGCAGGGCTCTGTCCAGAATTCAACCACGGGCGTTGCCCGGCAGACGCCGGTTTTCAGCTCGGCGACAACCCCGCCTCCCGCGCCGGCCCCGCAGCCCCCGCGTCCTGACGGGCCTTCGCCGGCCGCGGGGAATGCGCAGGGTACAAGTCAGCCGTCGGCGTCCGAGGCGGCGAGTCCCACGCTTCCCCTCGGGGAGATCGACTGGGAACACGACTTTGATTTCTGACGAGGTGAATTATGCGGCCATATGTGGAGCTTAACGCGCATCATATCGGAACAAGCCATATCCAGAGCGGCCTGGCATGCGAGGACTACTCTGCTGTATATTCGGATGAGCAGGTAAGCATAATCGCAATCAGCGATGGTCATGGCGATAAAAACTGCTTCAGGAGCAGCAGGGGCGCAAGATACGCCTGTGAAACGGCGGTCAGCCTATGCCGTCAGTTTCAAAGCATCACCAGCCATATTGACGATATCGCGCAATGCGATTTTGAGGGCCTGGTTGTTTCCTTGGAGTCGGATATCGCGGATGCCTGGAAAAAGAAAGTCCTCTCCGACGCCAGCGCGCATCCTTTCAGCGCCGAAGAACTGTCGTCTGCCTCGGCGCAGGCCCAAGGCATTTACCGGAGCGGTCAAAGGCTTGAAAAGGCTTATGGCTGCACGCTGATACTTGCCATGAGCGCGGACAACTATTGGCTTACGATTCAGATCGGGGATGGAAAAAGCATAGCGGCTTACAGGGACGGGGTCTTTGTTGAACCTGTTCCCGCGGATGAAAACTGCGTGGGAAACAGGTCCACGTCTCTTTGCAATTCAAACGCGAAGGAATCGTTCCGTCATTACTACAGCAAGGTGAAGCCTGCCGCCGCCTTTGTTTCTTCCGACGGCGTGGAGGAAAGCTTTGACCAGGCCGGTCTTTACAATTTTTTCTACTCCATTGCCTATTGGCTTAAGGAGGAGGGCCTTGATACTGCGAAAGCAAAGCTTGAAGCGCTCCTGCCGCAAATCAGCGAAGGCGGAAGCGGCGACGATGTGAGCGCTGCGATCATGATATCAACAGCCGATGCCCTTGCCAAGCCCCGTCAAACGCTCGATCAGGTTTACGAGCGGGTAAACGCTTGCGAGAATACCTTTGAACAGTGCAGGAGCCTTCTGGCCGACGTGAAAGACAGGGCGGCGGAAAAAGAGAAGCAGCGGGCTGAAATAGATGCGAAGATCGCGGAGCTCAGAGCGGAACTGGAAGAAATGGAAAAAGCGCGCGGTCAGCTGGCCGCCGAGCAGGATGCCCTGAAAAGCAGGGCAGACGAACTGGAAACAAGAGCCCAGCGTGCGTCTGAACAAATGGAAAAAGCCGCGAAATACAGGGCGGCCGCGGAACGCTATTGGTTCGCGGAATTTGAAAAGATCGGCCTAAAGTATCATTCAGCCGCCGAAGAATCGGCAAACGGCGCCGTGCCTGACGGCCCGGAAGATCAGAAAGAGGAGGACCGGGCCGAAGAAAACGCTCCCGGCAGGAGCTTGCTGTCGGATGAAAGCCGGGAAGCAAAAGCGCCTGAGATCACAGCGGAGGAAACGCAAAAAGCCGTGGCGGAAGATGAAGAAGCGGAAGGGGCGTCTCAGCCTGAAACGGGTTCTCTCCCCGTTCGCCGCGATGAAGCGGAAGCATCGGCGCAGGCGTATGTATTTGAAGAAGCACAGCAGGATAAAAATGCAAAGCATTTTTGGTGATTCCCCTGAGCGGATGCAACAATAAGGAGGCGTGCGGTCGTGACGATAGATGATTTGTGCAGCCGGGTCGAAGATGCCCTTGCCAGGTATGAGCAGGCCAGTCAGCTGGAAGAATCGCTTTATGATATGATAAGCGACGCAGAAAGGGATTATTACCGGTACAGCTCGCAGGCGTCGTCCGCCGAGGACCCCAATGTCCAGAGCCGTGCGGCGCAATATCAGAGTCAGCTGCAGCAGGCGCAGGCGGCAAAGGCGCATGCGCTGCGGGAGCTTCAGGCAATCAGGTCGGGGCTGACGGACGCCATGGAAAGCCTGAGCCAGAAGCTGGTGCAGCTTGAACAAAGCATCAGAACCTACGAGCAAATGGCCGCCCTTCCGTTTGGCGGCGCGGCGGCTGCCGAAAAACTGAATTTCTTCCGGGGCAGGAGACAGGAATATCAGCAAAACTTAAACGACCTGGGCGCGCTTGCGGACAGGATTGATTCCGCCCTGGCAGGCGGCAATTCTCCGCAAAAGGTCCTGCGCAGGTGACAGAATTTCAGACGGGATTAGCATGAAAACCGGCTTAAGGCCGATCAAAACCAACAAACCAGGTGAAAGGAGAATGGTCATGGGCAAAAAAATTACTGAGGTCAGAAACAAGTCTAAAGAGGGCGGAGAATCCTTCAAAAAGGGCGCCGAGCAGGGACGCAAGGCCGTTTCCGATGTGAAGCAGATGAAAAGACTGATCGACACGCTTCCCACGGATGTTGATGATGAGATCGTATCAGCGGCAAAAGCGGTCGAGCAAGGCACCAAGGGCGACGCTGAGCAGTATATGAACTCCGATGTCAAAACCAACATTGAGAGCGGCAAAAAGAGCATGGAAGCTTCCAGTAATCAGGCGGGCGAACAGGTGAAGAACAACGAGAAAGTCCAGCAGATCTTCCAGCAGATGGACGGCGTTGGGGCGTTTGGCCGGAACGCCCGGGCCGAGGGAAACAGAAGCGTTGAGCAGTCGACTGCCGAGTTCCAAAAAGCCATTCAGGAAAACGAGGAGAATACAAGAAAAGCGGCTGAGGAATTTAATAAGAATCTGAGTGATATCAGCACTACGTTTTAAGCTCTGATTCACGAAGGAGATGAAGCCATGCCAAGCCTGTATTACGAAGTCAGAAGGATTCCCGACCTCACCTTGAGCAAATACTCTGCCTTGGACGAGAGCGGCGTTGAAGGCGTGCTGAAAAAGCACGAGGCTTTTCTGCGCCAGATTCACAGAAAAGGGCTCCTCAACCGGGAGATCATCCGGTGGATCTATGAGTATAACCCCTCTGCGCCCAAAGGCAAGAGGATGAAGATTGTCATCAAGTTTGACGGGAAAAACGCTTCTGACTACATGCAGAGCTTTATCGGCTCATCTCCCCTGGCTCCTTATTTTGATTTGGTTCAGGTTTTTCCGGAGGAAGAGCTTCCTCCGCTTACCGGACAGGAAACGCCGAAGGATTTGGAAAAGCGCAGGGCGGCAACGCTCTCTTTGAATCAGGAAATGTACCGATGCCAGGCGTCCCTGATCAAGAAGGAGAAGTTTGCCCGCCCCGACAACCCCGACATGGCGGATTTCTATTCGGTGAACAAGTGGGAAATGAATGAAGACGCCCGGCTCTTCGGCCTCTTTACAATGATGAAAAAGATGGCTGAAAACTCCAAAAAAGAGGATAAGAGCCAATGGCGCTGCCTGTATTGCGTCGATGTCGTTCCCATGGATTATTCGGATGTTATCGAGTCGCCGTCGATGCTCGGCCCGATCATGACCGGGCTTCGCCGCATGCTTTCCCTGCGCGTGGAAAAAACAGGCACTTCAACGTCCTTTCAGAAAGATGAAAGCGCGGACTACACGCTGGAACGATACAAAGACCTGGTCAAGACGATCGCAGGAACGCCTCATTTCAACGTCAACATCAAAGCGTATGCGCAGAATTCGGATTACGCCAATATGCTCCTTGACGCCGCCGCCTCCGAGGCGCTGTCGGAAGGCTCCTATGACGTTGTCGTTGAAACGGGAATGTTCAGCGTCCATGAGATCATCAATAAGAATCTGCGGCTGCTGTGCAATTCCAAGGCCCCCAAAGAACTGAGGTTCTGGCCCACTTTGTTTTTCCTGAAGGAATTGGTTCCGTTTACCGCGCTTCCTACGCTGTATTCCGGCGAGTCGATCGAAATGCCGAAGGAAACGGCCCCGAGCTATGACGACAGCGGCCTGTATCTGGGCAAAGATACCGATGACTACAATGTATACTTCCCGCTGAAGAATCTGCCCAAGCACGCTTTCCTGGCCGGCGTTCCCGGCTCCGGCAAAACGAACAGCATGCTGCATTTGGTAACGACCCTGTATTCAAAGTTTGATATTCCGTTCCTCATCCTGGAGCCTGCCAAGCAGGAATACCGCGCGCTGGTGAACAAGCCGGAAATGAGGGGGACCACTGTCTTTTCCCCTTCTTCCGGCACAAAATTTTTGCTGCATATCAATCCGTTTCAGTTCCCGCTGAAAATGTCGTTGGCAGAGCACATCCGGAATGTAATCAATGTATTCGAGGGATCGTTTTCCATGGATCCTCCGATGCCCTTCCTTTTGGACCGGGCAATCGAGCGCGTTTACAGGGACAAGGGCTGGCTTCCGTATATGATCAATCAGGGTACGCTCCCTTACCCCACGATGGGCGAATTATACGATACGCTGGAGCAGATCCTCGAAGAAACGGATTATGAAGGCGAAATCAAGGGCAATCTGAAGTCCGTTCTTCAGGTTCGGATCGGCAGCCTTTTATCGCGTGAAATGGGCGATGTATTCAACGTTTCCGAATCTTCCCTGGCCCCGGAAGAATGGCTGACAAGGCCGGTTGTCATTGAATTGGAAGCAATGGGAAGCGGCCCCGCGAACTTCCTTACGCTTATGCTTTCAACCCTGATCAGGGAAACGCTGAAGGCCAATCCCTTGAAGAAAAAAGAGGGAAGCAAAAAGCCCCGCCACGTTATTTTCTTTGAGGAAGCGCATAACCTGATTGGCCCGAAGGCGGAAAAAGAAGCCGGGGAAAACGCCAACCCCAAAATTGCGGCCACAGCCTTCGTGGTAAAAATGCTGGCCGAGGTCCGGGCGCTGAATGAAGCGATCGTCATCGCCGACCAGCTTCCTACGGCTATGGCGCCGGAGGTCATAAAGAACACTTCCCTCAAGCTCGGCCATCGCATGACATCCCAGGATGACCGGCAGCTGCTGGGAAGCACCATGTCTGCGGACGAGGTGCAGCTTGAAAGGATGGCGACGTTCACAACCGGCCGGACGCTTTGCATCTACGAAGGACTGTTAAAGCCGTTTGAGCTTCAGATGGAGCAATGGTCAAAGGTAAACGGAGTCGTTCACGATGAGCTTTATGATTCTCCGAGCGACGAAAAGCTGTATGCCATGCTTTGTTACGAAGGATCGCCTTTCATCAAGGATTTATCCCAGAGCCTGAAAATCACGACGGATAAATACAATAAGCAATGGGATAAGATCATGGATGATGTTGAGGAATACTATGACCAGCTTGATGAACTGGCAGAAATCTGCGGTGATGTGGAAGAAGGCCGCCGGAAGCTTGAACACATTAATTGGAGCAAGGTATCCGCTGAAAAACGCGAAGAAATCTTTGCCCAGGCGCAGGAAAGCACGGAAGCTGCGGAAAACAGAAAAACGGAATTGGAGGCGCAGTTCCACCGCCTTTGCGACGCGATGGAAGAAGTGATTTTCAGCCTGTCGTCTTATAAGAAACAGAATAAATATTTTGAAGAGAAAATTATGCAGCTTGTGACCGATAAGTTCTATGCGTATAAGGTCTTTGCCGAGACTGTCAAGGAACGGTTTGGATTCGCAAGATCGGAAGAACAGAGGAACAGAAGAACCGAGCGCCTGAAGCAGTGGGAGTAAGATCAGAGCGGCATACCGGGGAGGTGAACCGGACGCATGGGCCAAAGATATGAGAAAAGCAGGAAGAACGTTTCTGAAAACAAAAAAACTTTTGAACGGCTGCATACAGAACGGGACACGCTTCAAAACGAGTATGCCCCGCTCGGTCTTCTTGACAGCATTCAGCAATTATTGGATGATGAAGTTTCAGACGCAATTCAGGGCGTAAGGGCTGCGGGGGAAAACGAATCCCAGCGGATAGAATCGGAAACAGATGCTGCGGAAGAAGAAAAAAATCAGATTGTCAACGAGGTTAACAGCGAGCTGGCGAAACTGAACGCCGGATTGGAGAAGCTTCGCAAATCCGGAAACATTGAGTTTGGGAAAAAAGCGGTTGAGCAAAGCAGTCGGGAGTATAAAAAGCAGATTGATAAGTTCAAGAGCTTAATAGATGAATTGGGAGAACAAGCTTCAGACAGCGCAGCATCTGCAAGCAGTGGTATAGAAAGCGTAGGTGGAGCTGTTTCTGAAAATGATAGTGATGCACCTATTCCGTGGAATGAAGGCGAAACGATTAACATTCCACATATGGAGCCAAATCGCAGTTCACCTCGTGATCTTCCGCAAACCCAATATGGCTTTACTAAGGACAGTAATGGCAATCTGACTTATGACTCGCCTATGGAAATGGATAAATACCTTTATGCACAGCAAGGAAGTGCATATACAAATTTTCAAGGAACATGCGGTCTATGTTCTTGTGCTAATATTCTGCGACTGGCCGGTGTTAATTACAGCGAGAAAGATATGATTGATTATGCAGCAAGTACATCCTCGGGTAATGGATGGCCTCAAAAGCTGTGTACTGTCAATCCGTTTAGACCAGAATCAAGTGGGGGTACAAATCCAAAGAGCCGTCAACAAATATTAGAGCATTTTGGTATTAGTAGTGGAGTTTTCTCGGTTGAAATGGAAAACGGCGTCGCTTCCGATGCTGCGATAGAAAACATAGCTCAATACGTTGCTGATGGTAGGGGTGTTATCCTTTCAGTACATGCCGGTGTTCTTTATAACGGAAGGGCGGTAAGAGATGATTACCATGCAGTGACAGTTACAAGTGTTACGAGAAACAAATACGGCGACGTTTCCGGCTTCTATATCTGTGATTCAAATGTCGGAACAACGTATTATAGCGCATTTCAAATAAAGGAAGCGCTTACAGGTGCTGACATGAACGTGACTTATTCGTATATAAGGTAATTGTATCGGGAGGTTAAAGATGAAATCATTAAAAGAAATAAAGGCGGTTATCTTTAAGACCGATTGCAAAGATTTTATCTGCGAGGGTCTGTGCTGTTCAGAACCAATCATTACAAAGGACGAGAATGGACTCATTGATAATTACTTTATCTATGCCTGCGACAGCAAAGGAACGAAATTCTCCAAACCGTTAGCGGCCTTTGGCGTTTACTCTGATGCTGGAAAAACGGCATACAAAAATGTATCGCTTGATTTTGCCGATAAAGAGTATTGCGCTAACAATCCCACAAACGATGAAGAAGCCTTGACTGCCTATGACTCTTATGTTGGCCTCTATCCTCAGATAAGAGACTTGGTTTACAAGGATTGTGATGAGTTCCAGAAAAAACTTCTTGCAGAATATATATCGGCATTGAAGGCTTTTTCTGGCCCGGTTCTATGGGAGTTCTATAATAAGTTATCGCCCATGTTTTTTGAGTGGGCTTGCCAACAAAGCTAAAGCTATGATTAGTTCTTGGAGGATAGAAAAATGGCACGGTATATTTGCTCTGATTGCTACAAGGAATTTGAAAGCGAGCAAAAGCCGGAATACTGCCCCGGCTGCGGCGCGGACGCCATCAAATTGCAGCTGCTGACGCAGAACCGGATCAATGATGAGATGGAAACCACCATGGGCAATCTTCGCCTGCTGCTCAATCTTCTTGACGCGTATGTTGAAAAGGTGCGCGGCATCAACGCCAACTACAAAAACAGGCTGGATGCCATGCTGGCCAGCCAGCGCGGCCAGATTAAAACCTGCGACGACAGGCATGCGCAGGAGCTCTCCAAAATTGAATATGAAAGATCAAGCGTGCTTGAAAATGTCGAGCAGCAGTACAGAGGAACGTTAAGCGCGGAACAAAGAAAAGCCGAGTCCTATAAGCGGCAGCAAAATGAAATCGCGGAGAACTCGCGAAAATACCGCGATGAAATGCAGATCCGCGTTGAAAACGGGAGAAAGCACATTGACCAGATCATGATCGAGCTGCGGAAAGCCGAGGCGCATATTATTCCCAGAAAATATCATAAGATGGCGAAGAAGCCCGATTCTCCCGTGGTGGAAATCGCCGCCGCATCCCTGGACGACATTATGGCGATGCATCCGCAGGCTTTGGCGGATGAATTGAACGTTCTCAATGAAAAGTTCATCCGGCGGATCATCAAGGCCAGTGAAATCAATCGCAAATTTATTGAATTTTACTCCATGAGAAGGAAGGCGGAGCAGCTCTGTCAGAAGGAAATGGCAGAGCTTAACGCCATGCTGCCCGACAGCGACTCGAAAGCGCAGAAAATGATCGCCGAGGCCCGGCAGAAATTCAGCAGGCAAATGTCGCAGCATGAGAAAGACGCGGCGAAGAACAAACAGGACTACATCAATTACTGCGCTGAAATCAACCAGAAATATGATCGCCAGAAAAGCGAAGCTATCACGCGCCATGCGCAGCAAAAAAAGGATCTGCTTACGCAGCATGAGCGTCAGCTTAAGGACTTGGACGCCAGCAAGAAAAAGGACCTGATCGCCTCCTACCAGGCAATGCAGCAAACGGTTCTTTCCAAAGTATCGCCGCAGGCTGTCGCCGACGCCGTCAAGTATCAAAAGGCGCGGGCAAAAACATTGAAGAACAATTTTGCTCCCGCGGTTTCCGAACCCGAAAATATTACCGTGGGATCGCTGGAATACAAACTGGATCACATTCTTGGAAATCGTCTGGTTTCAAGCTTTATGACGACGAATTATCAGGCGGTGATCAACGGCAACAGCTTTGTGTTTCCTTTCACCATCGGATTAAACCAGAATTTGTGCCTGATGTTCAAGTATAATAATGCGCAGTCGTCTCAGGCCAAGGACCATATCCAGACGATCTGCCTCAACGCGTTCCTTTCCACGCCGCCCAACAAGATGCGCTTCCACTTCTTTGATCCGCTCAAAACGGGGCAGAGCTTTGCCGTGTTCAAGCACTTTGAAGATGACCTTTCCAGAAGCTACAACGTGATTCTTGGCGGCATCCAGACGGAAACGGCGGGAATCGAGCAGCAGCTTCAGATCATCGTCGACCACATCAAAACCATGCAGATCAACACCTTCAAGGGGCAGTACAAGAACATCCGCGAATACAACGCAGCGAATACCCTGAATCCCCAGCCGTACAATATCGTCGGCATTATGGATTTTCCCGCCGGTTTTTCTCCCAAGGCGATCGATTTGCTTCAGCAGATCGTTGCAACGGGAAAAGAATGCGGCGTTTACGCCGTCATTATGTGCAATACGGACAACATATCCGCCAGCGACGGCAAAACGCAGGCGCAGATCAAAAACATCGAAGCGGCCGCTACGGTATACTCCCTGCGGCAAAAGGGATATTATCTCGAGGCCAAGGATGGCGTCGATGAGAATATGATCTTTACGATCGACCCGCCGCTCGGCGTCCAGAAGATCGTTGCTATCGCTCCCATTATGAAGCAGGGAATAAAAGACGCGGGCAGAATCGTCATTGACTATAAGCACATCGCTCCCCCCGCAAACAGGCAATTCACGTACAGCGCCGATGAAGGCCTGGTTATCCCCATCGGCATGAGCGGAGCGAGCGATATTCAGTATCTCACATTGGGGCAGCCGGGAAGCCAGTCCGTTCATGCGCTGATCGCCGGGCAGATTGGCAGCGGGAAGAGCCGCCTGCTTCACGCGATCATTACGAGCAGCATCCTGCAATATTCGAATGAAGAGCTTGAGATTTATCTGGTGGACTTTAAGAGCGGAACTGAATTCAAAATATATGCGGACTATAATCTTCCCAATTTCAAGGTCATCGCAATTGAAAGCGAGCAGGAGTTTGGGCTGAGCGTTCTCCAATACATCATGAAGGAAGGGGATCGAAGAGGCCAGCTCTTCAACAGCCTTTCCGTGAGCGATATTACCGCATACAACAGCAAGCCGGAAGCGCGAAGGAATGGAAAACTGCCGAGAATACTTGTTGTCATTGATGAGTTTCACGAGCTTTTCAGCAGCGCCAATGCAGCGGTTTCGGCCGAGGCGTCCCGTTTGCTTGACAATATTCTGCGCTTGAAAAGAAGCTTTGGCGTTCACGTTATTCTCTGCACGCAGTCCGTCAGAGGGCTCAGCGAAGTAAACGAGGCGGCTATGGCGCAGATTGCGGTCCGGATCGCGCTGAAATGCCCGAGGGAGGACGCCGACATCCTTCTTGGCGCCGGCAGCGATGCCATTGCGCAGATCGAGGATAATGACGCCGGCTCTGCGATCTATCTGCCGGCAATCAGCACGCCTAAAACAAACAACCGGTTCCGGGTCGGCTATATCAGCCAGGAGGCGCACCATAGCATCCTGAAAGCCGTTGAGGCGCATTACGCGGAAAACGGCAGCAGGCAATGGGATACCCGCGTTCTTGTGTCCGACGTGGCGGACAGCAGGGACAGCGTTTTCCAGGAATATCTGAAGCGCAGCCGGCTTACGGTTGAACCGGGGAAGATCCATTTCGGAGAATCGCTGAATATTGACCGGAGCCTTGCGGTGTCTTTTGAAATGCGGAAGAACGAAAATCTTCTGCTTGCGGGCAAAGACGCGCAGAAGGCGCAGAACCTGCTCTTCTTTATCACCCTGGACCTTGTGATGCAGAAACTGAAGGCATTTAAGGAAGGCCGGGGCCCGTCGCAGATTTATGTATTCAACTTTAACGACGCCGATGACAGCAGCGTGAAGGACACGCTCCAGGAAATGGTGCTGCTCCTGCCGGATTATATCGAGGGAGCAACGGCATACGATGCTGTTGAGCGGCTGGAGGAAGTGTACAACTTTTATCGGAACAAGGAAAACGACGGCACGTACGTTTGGATGATCCTTTCAAATCTGGGCCTCGCCGCCGACTTCCAAACGGGATTGTACAGCAGCAGCAGCCAGGGCTTTTCCATGCTTGAGGAAATTTTAAGAAACGGCCCGCAAAAAGGGGTTTTCACGATCGCCTGGCATGACGATCTCACGCTGTTCAGCCAGAAGTTCCCCAACCTGATTGATTGCTTCAGAAAACGTATCGCTTTCAATCTGAGCGATGAAGAAGCCCTGAACTTTGCGGATATCGTTAAGGACCCGAGCATCAACAAAAACAACGCGGTCTACTTTGAAAGCGGCCATGGAAAGCAGAAATTCAGGCCTTATTCAACCCCCAACGCAGACTGGTTCAACCAGATCATGGACAAGATTTCTTGTGAAGACGCCGCTGACGGAGGCTGAGCATGGCCATGGAAATCGAGCTTGGTGAATTTGATCTGGACAGCTTCGCGGCGGCATCAGCGGATAAAGACGCTGCGGCCGCAGAGGCCGGAAAAGACGCCCCGCGGCAGATCATATTGATTATCGACGCCTCAAACAGCATGCAGGGGTACAGGATCGGAGCGGTGAATGACTGCGTAAACAATATCCTTTCCAAGCTGAAAACGCTGGACCGCAAACAGGAAATGCCGGTCAGCGTTTCTGCGATCGGCTTTTCTTCAAGGGTTTTCAGATGGTCGGATTCTTTCGTGCGGGCGTCGGATTTCAAATTCAGTTTTATTGAGAACGCCGATGGGACGACAGATATGAACGCGGTTTTTCAGGCGCTGATCCCGCTGACGGACAGCATGGAAAAGAACGCGAAAAAATATGTTGTTCTTTTCACGGACGGCTTCATTACGGACGACTGGGCAGAGGGCGCGGCGCAGTGGAAGCAGATGGAAATGTATTCTGATATCACGAAGATCGCCGTGGCCTTTGACGAAGACCTTCGCGACCCCCAAAGCAGCGGCTTTCTTGCGGAATTTGCGGATTCGGGAGCGGTCGTTTCCATGGCAGATCAGGAGAAGCTGCTGGCGATGCTGCTGAGCTGAGCACGGAAGGGAAAAACGGGATACGTTATAATCGGCGCCGTTCTTTGTTAGCCGTTTTCAATGCGGAACCGCGCAAGGCGTCATCACGGGCAGATGGGCGGGAAGGCCGCTTTGCGCGGAATTGATCCGGTTTATGCCAGCCGGGAAATAAATGTGAGGTAGAGCGCCTATGATCCAATACGGCACAATCGCCGATGCCATCGCTGCTCTCGTGCAAAAATACGGAATAGAGATATTGGGCAGCACGCCCCGTTTTATCGCGTTGCTGAGCGATTACGCGCCAAACCTTGCGGAGGATCAGCTGATTATCAGGGCGTTTGCGCGCGCCGGCGGAATGGCCCGCCTGGCCGGCTCTCTGAAAAGAAAAGACGGTTATGCCGCCCTGCTTTCGTCATGCTGCGAAACAGCAGTGAAAGCCTTTGCGGATGAAAACAGCCGGCATGCGGCGGTTGAAAGCGTCAAAAAAACAGCTGCGGCAATTGACGGCCGGTATGCGCGCTGCGCGGACCCTTTCTCGATCTATACCGAAGGGATGAATTATTTCCGCAGATTCCCGAAGGAAGCAAACGTGCCCGCAGCGATCCTGCTGTTTGAAGAGGCCTGGGAGGAGGGCTGCACGGAGCCCCTGCAGTATTTGGCCGGCGCATACCTCAAAGGCAAAGGCGTTCAGCAGGATACGGAAAAGGGAATGAAGTATCTCAGGCTCGCCTCGGAATCGGGCAATCTGAAAGCGGGCCTTGAATGGGCGGAATATCTGTGGAAAGGCATCCATACCGAAAAGGATGTTTCCCGCGCGGTCAGGATATTAAAGCGGCTGGATGACGGCAACGCTTATTATATGCTGGGAGAAATCTTCCGCGATAACGGAGAGTATGAAAAAGCCTTTGAATTTTACGTGAAAGGCGCGGAAAGCGGCCACGTCTACGCGCAGTACGCAGCCGCTGTGGCTTGCGCGACCGGCCAGGGAGTAAAAAGAGACATGCAAAAAGCCCTGGCGTGGCTGAAAGCGGCCGCTTTGTCTGGGCATGGCGACGCAAGAAAAAAATTGGAGGAGCTGGGAGAAAAATGGGATTGATGGAATACTTGCTGATTGCCATCGGCGCAATAGCGGCCGCGTTCCTCCTGGTGACGGTTGTGCGCAGGATATCCGCTTATTACAGGCAACGGCACAACATGAGCATTTGGGCGGGCGTTTTCATGCTGGCCATCGCGGCGGTGGCAGTGGCCTATTCGTATTATCATTATCATATGATGCAGACCGCTTATGCTGTGGCGGCGGGGGCCCTTCTGTTTCTGACGGGGCTGCTGGATATGCTTCACGCAGGAGTCGGGATGGGCTTTCTTGCTTTGCTTCTCCAGCTCATTCTGGCGGCAGCGTTTATCGCTGTCATACTGACCGCGGTCATCCTATATACTGTCCGGGCGCTCCGGCGCGGAGATGATCTTGTCCTCGACGCCGTAACGGGCACATCCAGCGGATTCCGCAATGGCGTCAGCCTGTTCTTCCGATTCTTTGTCCCGTAAACGGCATGGATAAAACGAAGGGCGGCGCAGCGCGCCGCGCCATGGTTATGCGGCAAATTCCCCATAGCGGGATTGATTCTGGAGATGAGAAAATGCAAAACGACTTTGGGACACAGGATTTACCATACAGAGTGGGCGGGCTGCTGTACACGCCCGCGTTGAATGACGGCATCGCGGAAAAGATCGTGCGGCATGCGATCAAAGGCCTGACTTCTCTTGCCCTGTGCCTGGAAGATTCCATCAGCGACGACAGCCTGGACAAGGCGGAACAGCAGCTGATCATCACCCTGGAGAAGCTGAAAGAAAGCGAAGCGGAGCTTCCGCTGCTGTTCGTCAGGGTAAGGAACGCGGAGCATCTTGCAAGGATCCATGCGCTGCTGGGCGAAGCCGAATCAATTCTCACAGGCTATGTTCTGCCAAAATTTGATCTGACAAATTGCGAGACCTATTGCCGGTTGATCCGGGCATACAACAAAGGAAGAACAAACCGGCTGTATATCATGCCGATTCTGGAAAGCAAAACGGTGGCTGATATTGGCAGCAGAGCCGATACGCTTTGGGCGATCAAGCGCTGCCTGGATGCCGCCCATGATTATATCCTCAATGTGAGAGTCGGCGGGAATGATTTCAGCAATCTGTATGGCTTGAGGAGAAAAGAAACCCAAAACATTTATCAGATTGGCGTGATCCGGGATATCCTTGTCAACATCATCAATGTATTTGCCGCTGATTATGTTGTTTCTGGCCCGGTATGGGAATATTTCGGCGAGGATGATACCCAGCCCTGGGCCGATGGCCTGCGGAAAGAAATAGAGTTGGATCAGCTGAACGGGTTTATCGGCAAAACGGCTGTCCATCCGTCGCAATTGCCTGTCATTTATGAAAGCCTGAAGGTGCGCAAATGCGACTATGACGACGCGGCCAGCATCGCACATTGGTCCGTTAACGGTCTGGCTGTGGCGAAAAGCCCGGACGGCAAAAGAATGAACGAAGTGAAATGCCATCTCAAATGGGCCGAGCGCGTGCTGACGCTGGCCGGAATTTATGGCGTCAGGGATGAAGAATGAAGCGAAGGAGCACTTCTGGGGTATGATAAAATATCAGGAAAACGACATCCTCCGTATTGCCAAAAGGATCAGAAACAACAAACGCCCCTATCTGCTGGTAAACCCCTTGCAGGCAAAGCATATTCCGGTTTCTCCTTCCGGCGCTTTGCAGATGATGGAAGCGCTGGGGCACCTGGTGGCGGAAAAATTCGGCGAGGCAAGGCTGGTTATCGGGTTCGCGGAAACGGCGACGGCAATCGGCGCCGTGGTTGCGAAAACGATCTCAGATGAATGCATGTACATGCACACGACGCGGGAAAGCGTTCAGGGCGCCGGGGATTATGTTTTTTTTAATGAAGAGCACAGCCACGCAACGGAACAAAAGCTCGTTGCCGACCGCCTGGAGCGCTGCTTCCCGGAAACGGAAACCATCGTGCTGGTGGACGACGAATTTTCGACGGGGAAAACGCTGATCAATATGGTCAGCTGCCTGAGGGCCCGCTGTCCCGCGGCAAAAAACAAAAAAATTGTCGCCGCATCCATCATCAACCGCCTTTCCGAGGAAAACCTTCGGCAATGGCGGGATGAAGGCATTGAAAGCATTTGCCTGCTGAAACTGGAAAATACTGATTATTCCTCCGCCGTCGAGACTGTGGCGGTCAGCCCTGCGCCATCATGCCCAAACGAAAGCGGCCGCAGGGAAAGCGAGGCTGAGCTGTATCGGCTCAGCCTCCCTGACCCCAGAGCGGGCGTTGTGATTTCGGAGTACTATGACGCATGCATCAAGGGATTTGACCTGCTGAGAAAACGCCGCAGCTTCCGGGGAAAGCATGTTTTGGTCCTTGGCACGGAAGAATGCATGCTGCCGGCGTTATTGATCGGAAAGCTGATTGAGGATACAGAGGAAGCAAAGAGCGTAAAATGCCATGCAACGACCAGAAGCCCCATCGGAATAAGCGGCGCGCCGGGGTATCCGATTGCGTCGGGATATCGTATCCCCAGTTTTTACGATCAGCAAAGGGAAACGTACATCTACAATCTTTCTTCATACGATACCGCTCTGATCATCAGCGATGCGAAAGGGGCCGACCATCAGGGCCTGAAGGAAATAAGCGGGATACTGAAAAACTTCGGGTGCAAGGAAATCCTGTGTCTGGCAGGTGATGATTTTGTTTAGCACATACCGCCCCGAGGACGTTACGATCCTGCTGAAAGATATTACGGGCCTGGTAAGCCCGCTGGGAACGAAGGAAAGGGAAGCGCTGATCCAAAGCGGGGTTCACTATTCGGAAATGCTGCCTTTGGAATATAAGCCGTCTGCGGCGTATATGGCCACATACTGTCAGGCCCTGTCGATGTATTCGCAGATCACGGCCGATGCCGTGGCAATTGTGGCAGAGAGGATCTGGCATGAAAAAGGCAGGGATGCCGTCCTGGTTTCTCTGGCGAGAGCCGGCACATCCATCGGCGTGCTGATCAAACGCTACCTGACGGAAAAATACCATGCGGATATACAGCACTATACCATTTCGATCATCCGCGGAAAGGGAATTGACAAAAACGCAATGAATCACATCCTACGCCTCCACCGCCCGGAGCATATTCAGTTTGTCGATGGGTGGACGGGAAAGGGCGCCATTCAAAATGAGCTGATAAAAGCAATGCAGGCTTTTCCCGGGGTGTCGCCGGGGCTCGCAGTGCTTTCGGACCCTGCCAATATCGCAGAAAAGTGCGGAACGCATGATGATTTTCTGATCGCCAGCTCATGCTTGAATTCCACTGTTTCCGGCTTGATGAGCAGGACATTCTTTCGCCCGGACATTATTGGCGAAAATGATTATCACGGCGCCGCTTTCTATGCCGGGCTTCGGGACGAGGACCTCACCTATCAGTTTATTGACGCGGTGGCGGAACGCTTCCGGTATGACCTGGATTGGCGCGCAAATCAAGCCCCCGGGTCAAGCGGCATGGACGAGGTGAAAAAAATCTGCAGGGAATTTGATATCGCTGATATCAATTTCGTAAAGCCCGGCATCGGAGAAGCAACAAGGGTTTTGTTAAGGCGTCTTCCGTGGAAGATACTTGTTCACAGCCTGGACGATCACGAGCATCTGGGGCATCTGTATCAATTGGCCAGAGAAAAAAACGCAGAGGTTATTGCGTATCCGCTGGTGAATTACAGGGCCTGCGGACTGATAAAAAAAGTGGCGGACGCGTAAAGCAAGGGAGAAGCGTATGGCAAGGATTTGGATGAACCACTGGTTCAGCACGGCGTACAATATCATCCAGCTCATCAGGGATGCCATTCCGGACGCAGAGATCATCGGAAGCAATGAGCATCCCTTTTCCCCGATTATGACTGTGTGCGACGAATGGTATCAGGAGCCGGTCCTGAAAGGGGAGCAGTATGTTTCCTTCTGTCTGGACTTCTGCCGCCGGCACGGCGTCGACCTGTTTATGCCAAGGAGAGAAATGGTTGCCATCAGTAAATACAAGCAGCGTTTTGCCGACCAGGGCATCAAGGTGATGGTGGACGATTATCAGTATGTTTCCGTTCTCAACCAGAAACATGACGCGTACGAGTTCTTCAAGCGGCAGAACGTCGGCGTTGTTCCGGATTTCTTTATTGCCACAAACGTCGGCCAATTCAGGGATGCCTATGATGCGCTGTCGCAAAAATACAAATGGGTTTGCTTCAAATTCGTCCATGATGAGGGCGGCAAAAGCTACCGCCTGATTGACAATCAGCGCAATGGCTACGCCGCCCTGTTTAAGAAGCAAACCACCCGCATCCGTTTTGACGCCGCTGTGGAAGCATTATCTGAAAAAGAAACGTTCTCACCGCTGATGGTCATGCCCTTTCTTCCGGATGAAGAAGTCAGCGTGGATTGCCTCAGCACATCCCGCGGGCTCATTGCGATCCCCCGCATCAAGGATTCGACGCGCATTGAAAGGGTGCGCTATGACAAGGACATTTTGAAAACCTGCGAAGATTTTTATCAGCAGATGCCGCTTGAATGCCCGTGCAATATACAGTTCAAGTATTTGGACGGCATTCCCTATTTGCTGGAAGTCAATACCAGGATGTCCGGAGGAATCCAGATGGCATGCGCTGCCAGCGAAGTCAATATCCCCGCCATAGCGGTGAGCAAAATGCTTGGAAAAGAACTTCCCTGGTTCAATAAAAAAGAAGAAAAAAGAGTCACGCATGTGGAAGTGCCGGCAGTCATGGATTGATGCATGGAGATGATGCTTTGACAACGCTGTTTTGCGATCTTGACAACACGATCATTTTTTCTCACAGGAAAATGCTTGATGCGCCCAAGCGAGTGGCTGAAAGGCTGAATGGGGCGGAGCAAAGCTATATAACCGAGCGGACGTTCCGCTTCCTTTCCGGCCGCAAAGACGTTTCGGTCATTCCCGTTACCGCAAGAACGGTTTGCCAGTATGAGCGGGTCAAGGGCATACTGGAAGCGTTTCATTGCGAATACGCGCTGCTGATGAACGGGGCCGTGCTGATCAAAAATGGCGCGGTGGATCAATCCTGGCTGGATGAATCGGCGGAAATGGTCAAATGCTCGGCGGAAAAGATGAATGAAGCGGCGCAATGGCTGAAAAACGAAGGCACGGCCGAATTAAAGTACCATGATATTTTTTTGGCTTACGCAAAGGCACCCAACCCTGAAGAATTGTCAAACAGCATCAATCGTGTTTTTGGCCGCTCTTTGATCTATTCATTTTTCGACAGCAGAAAGGTGTACTGCGCCCCGGCGGTGCTCACGAAAGGGAATGCGGTAAAACGGCTGTCCAATCTGATCAAGCCGGAAATGTCCTTCGCGGTGGGGGACAGCGAAAACGACCTGTCCATGTTCGATCATGTGGATGTCCCCATTGTTCCGCAGAAATTTGAAGCCATGGTTTCAAATCAGCGAAAGGTGATCGCGCGGGAGGATCAGGTTTTGTCCGATGCCGCCTGCGACGCAATAGAAACGCTTTTTGAAAGGATCGGGAACACAGCGGCGGATGAACGCGAATGAAGATTTGACAGAGGAAGAAGGGACACGCGAAAATGTACGGAGCGTTGCTCGGAAGCATGATGGGATCGGGGACCCTGCTGCAGCCCGGAAAAGCCGCAGAGCGGCCGCAGCTTTCTATGGGCGGCGGCATGACGGACGGCGCCGTTATGACGGTGGCGGCAGGCTGGGCCCTCATACGAAGCTTTCAGGCGCCTGACAGCACGGACCATCCGTTTCGCGGAGTCTTGATTGACGCCATGCAGAAGATGGGCGGAAGGTATCCCCAGCCGGTCGGCGGCTACAGCGGCTAAATGCAGCAATGGCTGCGGCAGAAGGATCCTCAGCCGTACGGCAGCTATGGCAACGGCGCCGCCCTGCGGCCTGATTGCCGTGTATATGGATGAAGCGCGGGCGCTGGCCCGGGTTTGCGCCCAGGTGACCCATGACCATCCCCAGGGCGTCAAGGGCGCCGAGGCCGTTGCGGCGGCTGTTTTTCTGGCAAAAGGCGGAAAAACCAAGGCGGAAATCAAAAAGTATATGATGGACCATTTTTATGACGTTGATTTCTCCCTGGATGCCGTCCGTGATGCAGCCGCTCCCGATCATTCCTGTCAGGGCACCGTACAGCGGGCCATCGCCGCGTTCCTGGCGTCGGACAGCTTTGTGGACGCCATACGAAAAGCCGTTTCGCTGGGAGGAGACCGCGTGGGCACGGCGACGGTCACCGGCGCTGTCGCGAGGGTCTATTACGCTGTTCAGACGGGCAATTACGCCGGCTGGGCAGAGGATCAATTTGATCCGGCCATGCTGGCGATCAAAAAGCAGGCTCAGCGCATCCTGCCGGAGGAATGCGTGAAAATCGCGGATGCGTTTCATCATATTTGCCGGAGCCGGGCCGGCACCTGCTCCCGGGCCGGTTTGTGCACGCCGGTGATGAGCGATGATGAAATGAAGGCGTTCCTGCAGGCTGATCCCGGGCAGCATGAATCAGTTTCCGGGCAGCATGAATCAGTGCCTGAACAGCATGAAAAAACAGAGCGAAAGGCGTATGGGGGAAAGGCTTATTCGCTGGCCTATCTGAAAAGCCGGGAAAACTGTGTGATGCAAAGCCGGCCCGGGGGACGCACCGCCAGGTTTGATGTGTCCGCGAAAAAGGTGGCGTATGCGGATCCGGCTGGATGAGGAGGCCGAGTGGTTCCTTTCCGTATTCGTGCTGGCGGACGGATCATTTGACAGGTATTCCCTGGATCTGGAGCTGACGTCTGATTCTCATTACGAATTTTCCGATGAGGAAAAGGTCAGGCAGGCGCTGTATCAGCCGGGAGACGAGAACAGGTATTTTGCGGAGATCCTGATCCGCTATATGGCGGAGCATGGCGGCTCCCGGCTGCTGGAAAAGATCCGCCCCTTGGTGACGGCGCAATTCCATTACTGCTGAGCCGGAAGAAGGCAGCGCGCTATGGGTTGCTTCGCCGGGCGCTGCCGGCGTCTGGACAGACGAGCCAATGCTTTGCCATTGAAAGCCTGAAAGCAGTTTTTCGATGGGAACGTCAATTTGCCGGAAAATGACGGCGCTTTTGCGAAAAAATAAAATGAATGGTCACATTGTTTGCTGTGACCAAAAGGGTGGAAAACGGAAATCGATCCTGTTACAATACTTTTGAAAAAGCAACCGGAAAAGGCGGCGAAAAGGGAATGAAGAAGAAACTGTATACTTTGCTGCTGATTTGCCTGCTGTGGGCGCTCTCCATGCCGGGCTTCGCTGCGCAAAGCGGCGATTGGCAAGGCGCGTATTATGATTTTATCTTCGGCCGGGGATATCTGAAAAGCGGACAGGCTTACACCCGGCCCGGAGAGGACGCGTATGAGGAAGTGCGTTTTTCCCTGTACGATATGGACCGGGACGGCGTGCCGGAGCTGTTTTCTTCCAATGGCGACTACACCCACGCCAACGCTTCCACCTATATCTATACCATGAAAAACAACGCGGTGACATACCAGGGCACGACAGGGTGCATCGACGATATACGGTATTATCCCCAAAGCGCAGAATTTCCCGGACTTTTTTTCACATACGGCCAGATGGGGTATGGGATGGTCGAGTATGAGGCGCTGGAACAGGGCGCGCTGAAAAGGGAATGCATTGTGGAAACAGACTATACCAACGACCCTGTAAAATATGAGCAGATCACCCCGAATGAGGCGCTGTTCCGGTTTTATATGAACCGGAATAACCCTGCCATGCCGTATACCGAGCAGGGCCTGATCCTCATTGGCGAGGCGGAAGCGCAGAAAATGGGCTGGGAAGCGTTTCTGACGGCGTTCCATCTTGAAGCAGCGCAAGGATTCGTGGATCAGCCAATGGAAAACCCGCTGCTTTCCCCGGTGGACGGCGAAACCGTCCGTCTGTGGGAGCAAAAGGGCATCACCGTGCGCTGGCGCAGCGTGGAGGGCGCGAAGAGCTACGGCATCGAAATCAAATGCGCCTGGTTTGGCACGGATGGGCAGACCCTGGAAAAGACGGTGTACAGCCAATCCTTCCCGGCGGATTCTCTGCGCGATCAAGGGGAGTTTTCTCTGGAGATCCCGCTGGACCAGATGGAGCTTTCCGCCGTGCCGGCCTATGCCGATCTGGCTGCGTCGGTGACCCTGCGGATTGAACAGTAAGAAAGGAGCAAAGCGCATGAAACGATTGACCGCTCTGGCGCTGGTGCTGGCGCTGCTGCTGGGCATGGCGCCCGCTTCCGTCCTTGCCGATACGCTGACTTTTCAGGCGGATTTTACCATCGAAGCAAAATCCATGGACCCGGATGAACAGGCATTCCGGCAGTGGGCGGCAGACCTGGTGAAGCAGTACCGGGACAGCTACTGCCTCTATAAAAATGATTCATCGGAATATGAACAGGTGAATCTGTCTTATATGCATATCTATGAATCCTGGGGCAGGTATATTTCCGATACGGTCACGAAACAAACGGAAGGCGCGCTGTTTCTGCCCTACTACGATATGGCCGAGAGAAAAAGGGTATACGATCAAACGGATTATGCCGGGAAAATCAACATGTACGGCGTGGTGACCGATGAAACGGCGTACACCTTTGAACAGTTATACGACGATCCCGCCAAACGCCAGGAAATTTACACCTGGATGCTGGCCGAAATCATCCAGAACAAAGTGCAAGCCGATCCTTCACTGCTGACCGGCACGCAATTTATATCGGATACTGACAAGGGGTATTACCGCTATGACCTGAGCACCGGCACCATGACGTATGACGAAACCCTCTCCTTCGTTCAGGAGCAGGCGGCGACGGACGCGGCGGCGGATTGGGCCAATTTCGTCGTGGATGGGCTGAACCTGGCGGTGAAGGCTTATCTGGCCAAGGAAAACCTCATGGGCCAGGGAGCGGCCATCATGAAAAGGGCCAGAGACAAAGCCTACGGCCGGTCCGGCATGGATGAAATCATCAATACCCTGAAAGAAGACCTCATCAGCACCCTCATCGACACCCTGACCAAAACCGCCAAGGAGGCCATCAGCGAGCTGCGGCAAAACGCGAAAAATGAAGTGACCAACCAGATGCGCGGCAAGCTGGCGGAAAATTTGGCCAACGCGTATGTGAACCGCAACCGGAATATCATCGGCTATCTGCGCTCCACCTATCTGGACAACGCCACTTCGATGGTGAGCCTGTATGATTCCCAGGATCAGGCCCGGGACTATGAGCCCCGGGGCGAATTCCGCGCCGCGGCAAGGGCCTTCATCCAGATGCTGGAACAGGATAACCTGGAAGTGATCCAAAAAATGGCGGGGGACGAGCTGATCCGCAATACGATCGTCAATTTCACCACCAACAATGCCCTGCCGCTGGAGCAGGTGCTGGATACGGAAACGATCCTTTATCACGTTTTCACCGTGGCGCTGACCGAGCTGCTGGACGGTTTGATCGACGACGGCGTCACTTTTCTGGTCAGCGTTGCCAAGGAGAAGCTGGCCGGCAGCGGGGCCAATAAAAAAATTGTGTCCGCCGCGCTGGATTTTGCCATCGACGATCTGCTGGGCGAGGCGCTCCGCCGCCTGGCGGACGGGCTGAAAGCGAATATAGAAAAATACGATCCGGCAAAGCTGGGCTTGACCAGCGTGAACCGGGTGGAAAACAGCCTGAGCGAATGGTGGGCCTCCCTGGGGGACGAAATAGGAAAACAATTCGAGGGGTTTGGCGGATATGCCGCGCAAAAAGGGCTTGATTTTGTCTTTTCCGTGGTCGTTCTCTATCAGAAAGGCCAGGGAAACGGCGACGATCCCAACGGCAACAAAAAGGCGTTTGACCAGGTGACCGATACCAGCGCCAATCTGGACGGGCATGAAGCGGGGTCCTTGCTTTTCCTGAGCCCCTGGCTGGAGAAAAAAGGCGCCATGGAGACGGAGGACTGGGCCCTGTATTTCTGCGGGCTGGCGCTGGCCGCTTCGGTCGATCCCTTCTGCAGCGCGCTGGAGAAGAAAAACGATTATCTCAGCGACGCCGACAAGCGGAACCTGAAGGCGACGCTGAAGGACCTTCTGCAGGCAACCAACCGTCTGTCCGCCGAATTTGATTTGGATAAGGCGGAGGATTTGCTTCGGGCGTTGGGCCAGGTGCTGGTGCTGTTTTACAATCTGGAGCGTCAATACCCCGAGCATCATCCCGTTGATCTGCTGAAAAATGAATTCCTGGCTGCGCTTCAATATGTCGTGTGGTGGAGATTCAGGCCGGCGGAGGAGGTTCCGGCGGAATTTCAGCTGTATCGCCAGGCAAATACCGGGGTGAACCGGCTGGAAAACGTATTGAAGGACACCAAGCTATGGAGCTCGCTGATCGACAGTCTGCTGGGAAGCGTGGACCCGGAAAAAGCCATGGAGAACATTCTGAAAGCGGAAGTCTACGTTTACCTGGAGGAGCACCCCGGCGCGGACATCAGCGACAAGGAAAGAGAAATCATCCGGCAATCGCACCTCGACGTGCAAAAACAAATCGAAGGCGACCCGGATTTTGCCGGGATCCTAAAAACGCTGACGGAGCTGTTCAAATCCCTGTGGGAGCCGGCCAAGCAATTTGCCGGCAGCTTCTGGAAGGCCGTGAACAGCACCGGAGACGCGCTGCATAACGAGGACGTGGTCAGCCTGATCACCCAGCGCATCAACGCCGTTCAGCAGGTGAGCAGCGCGCTGCAGCAGCCCCTGAGCACTTACACAACGGGGAAAATACGCACCAGCTTGTACAACTCCAATTCCCTGGATGTGCTTCGCGCCATGGACGAAAGAAACGGCGACACCACCTTCGATTATAAATTCATGAATCCCCAGGAGATTCTTGATCCGAACCTGACGCCCAACCTGAAAAATGTGAAGGCCCTCACCGATGATATCATGACCCAGCTGAACCTGGACGCCGTGGGCATGGCGGCGTATACTTCGCTGGCCGCGGGCTGGAAGGATTATGTGAAATCAGACTTTTTCCGGGTGTTCGTGCTTCCTCACGACGCGCTGATGGAAAGCGGCGAGGCGGCCAGACGCACCCAGCTCATTGTGACCATGATTAACAGGTTCGACAATCGCTACGATCACGCCTGGGATCGATTGTTCCAATGAAAACAGAAGGGGGAAATCAACGATGAGAAAACGCTGCTTGAGCTTCCTGATCCTTTTGCTGGCTGCTCTTTTGTGCCTGAGCGCCGGGGCCGGGGCGGAAGAAAACGCCTATGTGGAGGACGCCGGGAATTGGGAGCGCTGGTATCATAGCTATGAACAGAGCGCGGGGCTGAGAAATTATCGGGGCGAAGAAAAGTACCTGCGCATTCCTTCCCGGATCGATGAAAGAACGGTTACGGAGATCGGGGAACGGAATGCTGACAGCGGGATTTTTGGCACGCGCGCGCTTAAAGAAGAGATAGGCCTGGGCGTCATCATCCCGGACACGGTGCGGCTGATTAACAACAATGCCTTCGCCTATGCTTACCGGCTGGAAAGCATCGAAATTCCTTCCAGCGTGTTGCAGATCGGCAAGGAAGCCTTCAAAAGCTGCATCAGCCTGAAGGAAGTGCGCATCCCGGCCAGCGTGCGTTTGATCGGCAAGGATGCCTTCAATACAGCCGATTCTTACGCTCCCGAGCGGATCAAAAACGCCAATCTCTCCGGCCGGGAGCATCCGCTTCTGATCGTGGACGCGGGCTCTTACGCGGAACAATACTGCCTGGAAAACGATCTTGAATACCGCTACGCCGACGGCGCCGCCCAGGACAAGGACGAGCGCACCGTGGAAGAAAAGCTGATGGCGGGGGAGCCTTTGTACATCCAGCTGCAGGGCGAGTGGAAGTTTGCCGAAAGAGACAATATTTTCGGCGGCAATGTTGTTTTCGACGAAGAAACGGCGGTGTATAAAGACGAAGTGCATCTGGTCAATTATGAAAAGGATCAGATCACCCTTCGTTCCGCCAACCTGCTTGAAGGCGGCGCCAGGTACAGGTGGTATTTCTCTGGCCAGCAGCTGTACCTTTGCGAGCCCCACGGCGACGACGACCCCGGCTACAAAGAAGCGTATTACGAGCGGGTGGACGGCCGGAAGATCCTCACCGAAAAAGACGTGAAGGACCTGATCAATCCTCCCACGGAGGAAAAAATCGCCTGGGACGCGGCGCCGCTTCACAGCCGTTACAACGCCGGCAGTATCAGCAATAACGGCGTCAAGCTGCCCGAAGACGCGATGGGGCAGAAAATCCTGGTGGAGGCAGGCTGGAATGACGGCGCTGTGGGCGTGCCGGTGCCGGGCCCGGGTTTCCTGCGGCTGGACACGGTATATTCGCCTTATTACGGCGGGTCCTTCCTGGTGGCCCAGCTGCAAGGGACAGAACAGCGCTTTGACTTGCCCCCCGCCGACGCGCTGCAATCCGTCGCTTTCCAGATTACGGAAAACTGCATCAAAAAAGCGCGGGACGGTCAACTCTACGCTGTGATGGTTTTCAGAGGCCGGAACCCCGGCAGCGATCGTTTATCGGCCGGAGGCAGCCTCTACGTGCGCTTTACCTTCTCTGAAACCAATCCCCTGCCCGCGCCCATCCTGGCGCCCACGCCGGTGCCCACCGCGGCGCCCACCCCCACGCCCTCTCCCGTGCCCGCGGCCACTGCCACGGCCGTGCCCGCCAATGAAGAGGAATGGGCCCGGGTGAAGGACCGGCCCTGGTATGGCAGCGGGGACAGCAACTTTGGCTACGGCTTTTCGTTCATCCGGCCGGAGGATATGGGACAGGTGCTGGATTACAGGGAGCCCGCTTCCTTCCAAAGCAGCATGATGCCTGAGTACTACAGCGTGACAGCCGGAGAACCGGGCTATTTCCGTCTGGACGTGCTCAACCGGTACGAGGAAATGACGGCGGAATTCACCTCCCAGGATAAGCAGACCCTGTGCAGCCTGACCTATCCCAAGAGCAACTATATCCACACCGAATTCACGCCGCTTGTGCCCGGCGAATCCACCATCCGCATCTATTTCAAAAACGCCGCGGGCAAAACATTTTTGCAGGATTTTTCCATGGTGCTCACCTTTGTGCCGGAGAATTCCCCGGACGGCCAGACGCTGAAAGCCAACGGCACGCCCCAAATCAACCGGGCCACGGCCACGCCGGTGCCCGTGCCCGATGTGCAGCCCCCCGAACCGGATGCGGCGGCCTGGGTAACGGCTCCCACCGTTACCTTTGACAGCAGCAAATGGCCGGACTTCAATGCCGAAATGTACGGTCAGGTGCTGCTTTTCAAGGCTGATACCGGCGCGAAGCGCAGCGCGGATCGCAGTCTCACGCTGAACGATGATTTTGCGCCGGGTTATTACCGGGTAGATTTCATCACCGGCGATACGCCGATGGAGCTGGAAGCGCGCCATGACAGCCATGCCGCGTTCAATTATGACGGGCAATATTTCGCTGAGCAGCGGGGAGAGCCCTACGCCCTTCATTTCGACGCTTCCTGGAATGTGCAGACCCGCTACACGCGCCTGGTGGACCGGTATGACAAGGTGATCCTGACCATCCCGTCCGAGGCGCGGCGGTATGATTTGCGGGCCGTAATCACCTATGTGCCAGCAGATTCCCCGGAAGGCCAGCGCGCCGCCCAGGGCATCCTGCCCCGGCATGAAAAAAGCGCCGCCCGGGCAGACCTGCCCTTCTATGTGATGGACGCGCTTGTTTCCGACTATGAAGCGGAGGATATTGACCTGAAGGCCATTGGCGAAAAGCAGGAATATACTGTGGTGACCGACCCGAAAACCATCCTCAGAGATTTGGAGGGCACCAGCCCCGTGGTGAGCTATGACGACGGCGCGCGTGTGCTCCTGACGAATCGCGGCCAGGTATTTGCGGCTGTTCGGGAGGGCAGCCAGGCCGTGGTGCAGGCGGAAATGGTGTTCACGGAAAAAAAGGACAGAGAACGGGAGAACTATTGCTTCCTCAACAACCCCAAAGCCGCCCTTCCGTATGGCAAATACACGCTGTTTGCCGACACCTCGGTTTGCCTGGTGGATTGGGACACGCTGGAGTTTTACAGGATGCCGAGCGCTGGCGGCCGTTTCTATGGCACGCCCAACGGCCGGTATTACCTGGGCATCTTTGACAGCGATGTGTATCCCGGAGAAAAAGAGCGAGTGCATTGCATTTATGCTTTTGACCTGCAGGAGGGCGCTTGCTGGCGGCTGCGCGTACCGATGGACAGCTATCAGGCCCTGTCCTTCCGCCGGGTGACCGACGAAGGGGCCGTGCTGTACAGCAGAAACGAGCCCTTCGGCTATTTTTCCCTGGCCGACCGGAAGCTCTACGCCACATCCCTCAGCGTCAGGGTGCTTATGACGGGCGACGATTATTATGTGCTCAATACCGAGGATGAGATCAAGGCGGTGCTGGCCGACGGCTCCACGGAAACGCTGCTGAATAAGGCCGAATTCTTTACCGGCCCGGAAAACGGGGAAAGGGAAATCGGCAGCGCCAACAACCTGATCTGGCTGTGGAATCAGTGGAGCCATGATGGCCTCACCTTCCGCATGGGCCATCGCTGGGCGGACGGCTACACCAAGTTGAATAAACGAGGGCCGACCGATCCGCAGCAGCTTTTCCCCTCTACCATGGGCGGCTCCATGTTTGATACGGCGTACAGCAGTACGGAGGTCTATCGCGTGGGGCACACGGAATACCGCAATCTGAATGACACCGCGTCGATGAATTTCCAGGCAGGGCTGTTTGATTATACCCGGGTCGAAACGGATTACGGCTGGATCTTCTCGCCGCAGGCGGTAAACCGCCCGGGCACGAAGCTGACGGTCTACGAGCGGCTCATTCCCGGGAGGGATTACGAAAATAAGGGCTATCAGGTGTACCATTTTGACGAGGATCAAAGCGAAATGGTCACCCTGGCCGTGGCGGACGCGCCGGATCTGAACCGGGTGCTGAGCGCGGAAGCGCAGGCATACGTCCGCCCGACTGCGGAGGACGCGGCAGCGTCCGCTGCCGAACCGACTGCGGAGCCCACCGCCGTGCCCACCGCCGTACCTATGGCGGAACCCACCGCTACGCCTATGCCGGAACCCACCGCCGCACCTGTTCAGACCGCGGAGGATTTTGACTTTGGCTTCTCCTTCGTGGTTCAGCGCCGGGGCCTTCAGCTCGTATCGGATACGGGCAGTTTCTCCATTGAGCTTTTCGGCGATTTTACCGCCGCGGTCACGGTGGGAGAAAGCCGGCAGACGGCCAAATGGAATTGGCAGGGAACCAGCCTGCTGGTGCAGCTGGAGGACGGCGGCGAAGCGCCTTATGAACTGGCGTTTGAAAACGGCCGGGCGGTGCTTTGGCGCAATGGAACGCGCGTGAGCATGACGCTGCCGGAGGAAACGGGCAGCTTCCTGGAGAATGCGCTGGGGTTTGTGCCCTATGGCGTCGCCGCGGAAGCGGAGGCTTCCCTTCCCACGCAAACGCCCGAAGCCACCGGGCGGCCGGCTGTGCTCACCGTTATCACGCCTACCCCCGCGCCCACCCCCGCGCCTACGCCTGTGCCCACCGCTGCGCCTGCCGCCGTGCCCGTCAACCGTCCCATCCCCGGCAGAAACGGTTATCTGCAAGTGCAGGTACAGTCGGCCGACGCCACCAGCTGGATCGTGGGCAAAGACCCAACCGCCTATACCCCGGCCCGCATGATCGACGGGGAAGAGACCACTTCGTTCCAGTTCTCCACGAAAACAACCAAGCTGGGGAAAGAGTATATTTACTTCACCTTCTCCCAGCCGGTTGCGCTGGATGAGCTGTGGATGAAAAACGGCTTCTGGAAGATCACGGACGGGAAGGATCAGTACACACGGAACTGCCGGGTGAAAAAAATGACGATTGATTATCAGTATGCCGGCAGCCCCGAGTATCGGGATCCCAAAACCGTGACGCTCAAGGACGATAAAGCCCGGAAGGACTGGAAGGTGCTGGACCTGGGCGGAAAACAGAACGTTACGGCTGTTCGCATTCTGATCCAGGAAGTCTATCAGGGCAGCAAATTCAAAAACGACGTTTGCATTTCGGAAATGATGTTCGTGCAAAGAGAAAACTGACTTTCCGTGCAGGGCGTCGGAAAGAGCGGAAAAGCGGCGTGTGCCGCCGCGCTGAAGAATGCGCGCCGGCATCCCTGCGAGCCGCGCTTCCATCGGCGCGAACGCCTTTCGCGGGTGCGCGAAGGTGTGATCCTCGGCGCGAAGGGCAGAACTGATGAAACAAACGGTAGGGGCCGCGCTCAGCAATGGGAGCGGCCCCTTTCCTGCACCTGCAGGGGGCTTTTCGCGATCCGGCCCTGTTTTCCGGCTGCGCTGGAAAACGGCATGAAGGAATCGGGGCCGGCTGCGCAGAAATAAACCGATGCGCCGGAGCGCGCGCGGCTTTCGCCGCAGGCGTGACGAATACAAAAGGAGGAACGAAAGAAAATGAAGCTGGTATTCCGCGTATGGCTGGTGCTGATGGCCGCTTTACTTGTGCCCTTTTTTCCGGCCGTGCATGCCGAAGCGGGGAACGGGGCGACGGCGGCAGATTATGCCGATCCGGAAAACTGGGCGTATTATTGCGTTGGGGAAGGGAAAGACGCCGACGTGTTCCTGGTCTGCCCGACGGTGGATGTGAAGGATGAATACAATATGTCTCTGGACGACGAAAAGACAAAGGCGGCTTTCCTGGGAGCGCTGAACATGGAGCGCGGCATTTATGAGGACTGCGGCAGGCTGTTTGCCCCGTACTACCGTCAGGCGGCCATGAAGGCGTATTCCCTGGGCGTGGATGGCGCGGAGCCCTTCCTGGCGCTGGCTTATGCGGATGTTTCTGCCGCCTTCGCCTATTATCTGACCCATGAAAACCAGGGCCGGCCTATCATCCTGGCGGGTTTTTCCCAGGGGGCGGACATGTGCCTCCGGCTGATGAAGGAATATTTCGGCGACGAAGCGCTTCGGGAGCAGCTGGTGGCGGTGTATGCCATTGGCTGGCCCTGTACGAAGGAAATGGTTTCCGCCTGGCCGCAGATCGTGCCGACATCCGGCCCCGACGACGTCGGCGTGGTGATCAGCTTCGACTGCGAAGCGCCGGATGTGGCGGAAACGTTTATCAATCCCGCGGGGCGGCAGGCGTACAGCATCAATCCCCTGAACTGGAAAACCGACGGCACGCCGGCGGCCAGGGATGAAAACCTTGGCGCGTGCTTTACCGATTACAGCGGGAAAATCCGGCGGGAGGAAGCCGGGCTGTGCGGCTGCTACATTGACGAAGCACGCGGCGCCGTTAAGGTGACGGATGTGGCGGCCGGCGATTATCCCGCGGTGGTGCCCGGGCTGCCCGAGGGCGCGTACCATATCTATGATTATCAGTTCTTCTTCCGCAATCTCCAGCAAAACGTGGCCGACAGGCTGGAGGAATTCATGGAAATGCAAAGCGCCGACGAAGCGGAAGCGGCGTAAACGCGGCGTCTGCATGGTCAGACAGCGCCGGCATGCCGGCGACGGGCGAAGCGTCCATTCAAAGCAGCAGAACGGAGAAACAGCAAAAAAGCGGAAGCGCCGGCGACTCGGTCACGCAGCGCTTCCGCTTGATTTTTGCGGAATGCCTTTATTCGGCGGGATGCACCAGGAACACGCTCAGGCAAATCACTTCGTCGTTTTCACCGGTGAAGAATACGGACAAAACGATGTTGCCGTCTTCCAGCAGATCCACCGTGAAGGTCTTTCCGGTGCCGTCCTTGCCCTGCAATTGGCCCGCTTCAAAGGTGTAGGGCGCTTCCAGGGTCTGAAATTCGCCGTTTTCGTTTTCCCAGTCCTGCATGATCTTGCCATCGGCGATGCGGAAGGGCATGAAGTTGTAGCCGAAGGTGCCGGCCAGCGTTTGCTCATCCACGTAATCGGTATTGGCGAAGGCCACGTTCAGCACCCATTCGCCCTGGAAGGCGGCTTCGTCCACCGTGGTGTTTTCGTCTTCGATCACTGCCTGAGGCATGCTGTCAAAGGCGGGGGCTTCAAAGTCGGCCAGGGCGGCGCAGGACGCGCACAGCAGGCACAGGGCAGCCAGCAGCGCAAATGCTTTTTTCATGTTACGGTCGCTCCTTTTTGTGTGTTTGCGCTTGCCCGCGCAAAGCCGTTTGGCCGCTGCGGGGACCGGCGCGGCACCATTATACATCAAACCTCCCTTGCATTTCAAGAAAAACCGGGGTAATTGCCGCTTCCCTCCGGCGGTTTTTTTATGATTGCTTGACGCGGACCGGCGCGGTCATGTATAATCCAAATGGAAAACGGCGGCAAGCGCATGGAAGCGCCTCTGCTGTCAGACAAGCGGAGGCATAAACAGAATGCGTTGATGGAGGTGCGTCTTATGCATGCAGACCCGTTCCTTCACCGCAAGGCCAGCGCCCGGCTGCGCATCCTGAACCCGGACGGGACCCCGGCGGCGGATCAGGCTGTCCGGATCGATCAGGTTTCGCATCGGTTTTTGTTCGGCTGCGGCGCGTTTGACACCGTGGCCATGATGAAAACCCGGGACGAACAGAAAAAAACGTTTCTCCGGGAAAGGATGGAGAAATGGCTGGCCCTGTTCAATTACGGCACCCTGCCTTTTTATTGGGGCCGCTATGAGCCCGTGGAAGGGCAGACCGCTTTTGATGAAACCATGGCGGCGGCAAAATGGCTGCGGGAGAAAAACGTGCTGGTGAAGGGACATCCCCTGTGCTGGCATACCGCCTGCGCGCCCTGGCTGATGCAGTATTCCAACGAGGAGATCCTGCGCCGGCAGCTGGAAAGGATCCACCGTGACGTAACCGCTTACCGGGGCGTGATCGACTTGTGGGATGTAATCAACGAAGTGGTAATCATGCCTGTTTTTGACCGCTACGACAACGCCGTGACCCGCATCTGCAGGGAAAAGGGCCGGGTGGAGCTGGTCAGGGAGGTATTCGCCGCCGCCAGGGAAAGCAGCCCGGACGCCGTTTTGCTCATCAACGATTTCAACACCGGCGAGGCCTACGCGGAGCTGATCGGGGATCTGCTGGAGGCGGGCGTGCCCATCGGCGCCATCGGCATCCAGAGCCATCAGCATCAGGGCTACTGGGGGCTGGAAAAGCTGCATACCGTACTGGACCGGTTTTCCCGCTTTGGCCTGCCCATTCATTTTACGGAGAATACGCTGGTTTCCGGCGACATCATGCCCGCTCACATCGTGGATCTGAACGATTGGCAGGTGGACGAATGGCCCAGCACGCCGGCGGGCGAAGAAAGGCAGGCCCGGGAGATCACGGAAATGTACGCCGCGCTGTTTGCCCATCCCTTGGTGGAGGCCATTACCACCTGGGATTTCAACGACGGCTGCTGGCTGAAGGCCCCGTCGGGCTTCGTGCGGCAGGACAACAGCGAAAAGCCCGCCTGGCACGCGCTGCGGAAGCTGATCCACGGGGAGTGGGAAACCCATGAAGCTTTGGCCACTGACGGCGACGGATGGCTTTCCTTTACGGGCTTCAAGGGAGAGTACGCGCTGCAGACCGGCAGCGGCAGCGCAAGCTTCTCCCTGGAGAGGGATGGGGAAAGCGGGATTCATCTTTCCCGATGAAGGGGAAAGCATGGCGCGGACGGCCCTGAGCGCCGGCGCGAAGCGGCCCTGGGAAACGAAAAAAAGCATTTTTCAATGCGGATGCACCGAGGAAAACGATGAAGAAATACAGGCTGCCCATTCTCTTCCTGATCGTATTTGAGACGATTGCCATTACGCTGTGGCTGAGCAAAAACAATCTGTTTTACCTGTTCAATTTCACCTATATCGGCGGCGCCATCAGCCTGGGAATTTTCCTGTTCATCCGCCAATATCCTCACGCCCGGCGGATCGTGCAGCTGCTGGTGGGGCTGTATATGCTGGTGTACCTGGGGCTGATCTGCAATGAAAACATGCAGATCGAGGGCTTCTGGTATTATCTTTTCACCGGCGTGTTTGAAGCGGCCACGATCCATTACGCCGTGGCGAAGATTTTCGGGCCCCTGCTCTTTGGCAGGGGCTGGTGCGGCTATGCCTGCTGGACGGCCATGGTGCTGGACTTCCTGCCCTATAAAACGCCGGCGCAGCCCCGGAAGAAGCTGGGATGGATCAGGTATGTCACCTTTGCAGCGTCGCTGGCTTTCGTGGCGGCATTGTTCCTTATGCACGTTGGCAATCTGGAGCGCGTCATGTTCTGGGCGTTTATCATCGGCAACGCGCTCTATTACGCCGTGGGCATTGCCCTGGCCTTCCTGTTCCGGGACAACCGGGCGTTTTGCAAATATATTTGCCCCATCGCCGTGTTCCTTAAGCCCATGAGCTATTTTTCCGTGATCCGCATTCATTGCGACAAGGAAAAGTGCGTCTCCTGCGGCAAGTGCAAACGGGTCTGCCCCATGAACGTGGATGTGACGGACAACTCCCGAAAGCGGGAAAACGGCACCGAATGCATCCTGTGCATGGAGTGCGTCAGGAACTGCCCGAAGAAGGCGCTGTGAGCGAGGAAGGCCGCATCATGCAGAGAATAAGAGACGATGGGCAAATGGCTGAATACGCCGTGACGATCAACGGCATCCCGGTGACTGCGCGGTACAGCCGCCGGGCGATCCGGGAGATTTTTCTGCCGCTTCTGCAAAGGCTGACATCGCTTTGGCGGCAGAAAAACAGGCGCATCCTGGCGCTGCTGGCCGCGCCGCCGGGCTGCGGCAAAACAACGCTGGCCAGCTTCCTGGAAACGCTGTCCCGGGAGCGGGCGGAGGTCAGCCCCCTTCAGGTGATCGGCATGGATGGTTTTCACAGGCGGCAGGAATACCTGAAAACCCATTTCGTGCAGCGGGACGGCAAACGCGTTTCCATGGTGGAGGTCAAGGGCGCGCCCGCGACCTTTGATTTGCCGCGGCTGACGGACAGGATCAGGCGCGTTGCCGCGGGGGAAGCATGCGGCTGGCCCGTCTATGACCGTTTGCTTCACAATCCGGTGGAGGACGCGCTGACGGTGGACGGGAATATCGTGCTGCTGGAGGGGAATTATCTGCTGCTGGACGAGGACGGATGGCGGGAGCTTTCCGCCCTGGCGGATTACACAGTCTCTGTCACGGCAGGCGAAGCCCTGCTTCGCGCCCGTCTGATCGACAGGAAAATCAAAACCGGGGTGGAAGAGGAAAAGGCGGTCCGCTTTGTGGATTTCAGCGATATGCCCAATGTGCGCCTGTGCCTGGATAAAACCGGAGCGGCGGATCTGTCGCTTTTTCTGGATGATACCGGCGATTATTATGTGAAAGCGTGAAAAAACGCGCCGTTTGGCGCGCCGCTTCCGGCACGGCGTTTCCCTGGCGGCGCTGCAAAAATGAACGGGGCGGTCTCCGGGCATACTGTCAGCGGAAACCCCATGCATGGCAATCGGAACAAGGCGGGGCGAAAAGCCGCCGCCGCAAGGAGACAGGCAGCATGAAAACCATTCAAAGCGTATTCAAAATCGGCAACGGGCCGTCCAGCTCCCACACGGTGGGCCCATACCGCGCCGCGCAGATTTTCGGCGCGCGGCATCCGGAGGCCGATTTTTTCCGCGTGACGCTTTTCGGCTCCCTGGCATTTACCGGCGAGGGCCACGGCACCGGCAAGGCCATCCGATCCGGCCTGCCCGGGGCGGAGGTGGTGTTCAACCGGGAGGAAAAGGATCTGCCGCATCCCAACACCATGCTCTTCGAGGCTTACCGGGCGGGAAAGCTGCTGGACGCCAGGCGCATATTCAGCATCGGCGGCGGTTCCGTCCGCATTGAGGGGGAGCCCTCCGAGGATGAAAGGGAGATCTATCCCCAGAAGAATTTCACCGAAATCCTGCAAATCTGCCGGCAGAACGGGCTGAATCTGGTCCAATTCATTTACCGCATGGAGGGGCCGGCCCTGCGGGATACCCTCAAAACGGCGTGGGCGGCCATGAAGGACGCCGTATCCCGGGGCCTGAAGGCCGAGGGCATACTGCCCGGCGGCCTGGGCGTGGCGCGCAAGGCCAAAACGCTGTTTGAAAAGCGCTGCTACAACGAAAGCGCCGACGTGACCATGAACCGTCTGATCGCCGCCTACGCCTATGCCGTCAGCGAGGAAAATGCCGACGAGCACATCGTGGTCACCGCGCCTACCTGCGGCAGCTGCGGGGTGCTACCGGCGGTGATGTATCATATGGAGATGGACCGGGGCTTTCCCGAGGAGGAAATTCTGGACGCGCTGGCGGCTGCGGGCCTGATCGGCAACGTGATCCGCACCAACGCCTCCATTTCCGGCGCGGAATGCGGCTGCCAGGCGGAGATCGGCAGCGCCTGCTCCATGACGGCGGCGGCGCTGGCTTCGCTCTACGGATTGAACATCGACCAGATCGAGTATGCCGCCGAGATCGCCATGGAGCACAACCTGGGCCTGACCTGCGATCCGGTAAAGGGCCTGGTGCAGATTCCCTGCATCGAGCGCAACGCCGTGGCCGCCATGCGGGCCATCAGCTCGGTAAACCTTTCCCGCTTCCTTTATGCCACCCGCAAAATATCTTTTGACGAGGTGGTGGCCACCATGTACCGCACCGGGAAGGACATGGACGAAAAATACCGCGAGACCTCCCACGGCGGTCTGGCGCAGATTTACGGCAGCGCTTCGCTGCCCTGAAGCGTGATGGCAGACGCGGAAAGCTTTGACGAGTGGGAGTCCGGTAATGCGGACACGGCTGGGAAAAAACAGAACGGTGAGGAAATGAGCGATGCGACTTTTTGCTGCGCTGCAGCCTTCAGCGGCCATGCTGGAGGCGCTGACGGATTTGCAGGAACGTCTGCGCGCGGCGGGGGTGGAAGGCCGCTATCTCGACGCGGGCAATCTGCATCTGACGCTGGCGTTTATCGGGGAATGGCCCCTGGATGTGACGGCGGTGCTGCCGATCGTTGAAAAGCCGTTTCCCGTCGTCCTGTCTCATATCGGCGTTTTCCCGAAGGCCAGGGTGCTGTGGGCCGGCGTGGCGCAATCCGCCCCGCTTTACGCCCTGGCGGTGCAGGTGCGGCGGAATCTGCAAAGCGCGGGGATCCCTTTCGACCCGCAGGATTTTAACCCCCATATCACGCTGATCAGAAAGCCCGTTCTGCCCGACGAAGGGCTGCTGCAGTCCGTCATGCCGCGGCCGGCGGCGATGACGGTCAGGAACGTATGCCTTTACCGATCGGAGCGCAAGGAGGACGGCATGGCGTACACCGTGATCGGCAGGACGGACGACGCGCATGACCCGTCAGGCGCATAAAACAGACAGCCGGCAGGGAAAACTGCCGTTGGCCCGGCTTGGCCCAAGGAAAGGAAGGAAGCGCATGAAATCCATTCTCATCAAGGATACCACGCGGGAAGAGCGCATGCAGATCGTCCGTCAGGCGCTGTGGGGCAGCTGCGGCGCCGAGTGCGAATTCTGCTCCGGCTGCGACAACCGGGGCGGCGGACGGATCGAAAGCATCTATCAGCCTTACATTGACGGATTCAAGGAACTGAGGGAAATCAACGCGGAATACAGCGCCCCGTTTGTGCGGGGATAAGCAAAACACAGCCTGACGCAGGAAAGGGGAGCACGCATGAAGCCGTACCGCCGTTTGGTGCAGTATTATGAAACGGACATGATGGGCGTTACGCATCACGCCAACTACATCCGCTGGATGGAGGAAGCCAGGATCGACTTTATGGATCAGATCGGGTTTCCCTACGCCGCCATGGAGGCGCAGGGCGTCGTTTCGCCGGTAAAATCGGTTTCCTGCCAGTATCTGCATGCCACCACCTTCGGGGATGAGGTGGAAATCGCCGTTTCCATCGCTTCCTTCAACGGCGTTGTGCTCACGCTGCAATATGACATGAAAAACCGCAAAACCGGCGAACAGGTCTGCGCTGCGTCCTCCGAGCATGTATTTCTGGATCGGGCGGGGCATTTTGTCAGAATAAAGCGGGATATGCCGGCGTTCTGCGAAACGGTGCGGAAGCTGATCGGCGAATAGCCGCAAAAGCGCCGGCATACAAAATCTGTACGGAAGAAATACCGTAAAAAAGCAGGAAAAAGGGCGGACACGAAGAAAAATACAGCGGTGTTTCCAAGGAAAGCACCGGAAAAGGGCGTATTTTGCCGCTGCGGCTGAAATACGGAAAAGGGAAAGGAGAAGACGGAAGACACCCGGAGGGATATTCCTGATACGGTAAACGGCTATGGAGAAGATTTATCATTTGCTTATTATCAACCCCGGTTCGACGTCCACCAAAATCAGCCTTTTTGCCAATGAAAAAGAATTGTTTCAGAAAAGCCAGTTCCATGACGCGCCGGTTTTGCTGCAATACTCCCACGTCAACGGCCAGGTGCCCTTTCGCTACCAGGTGATCCTGGACATGCTCAAGGAGGAAGGGGTGGCTCCCGAGGACATCGACGTGTTCGTGGGCCGGGGCGGCAGCGCCTGCACCCAGCCCAGCGGCGTGACCGTCATCGACCAGAAGCTCTACGACGATACCGAGGCGGCGGTGGGCGGCAGCGAGCATGCCGCCAAGCTGGGCGTGATGCTGGCGTGGAAATTTTCCCTGGCCTATCACAAGCCCGCTTACACCCTGAACCCCACCAACGTGGACGAGTACTGCGATTACGCACGCCTCACCGGCATCCGGGGCCTGTACCGCGCCGGCCATTCCCATGTGCTCAACCCCAAGGCGGTGGCCACGGCGCATGCCGAGTCCATGGGCAAACGGTATGAGGACTGCAATTTCATCGTGGGCCACATCGACGGCGGCGTTACCGTCAGCGCCCACGACCATGGCCGCATGATCGACGGCACCATGGGCGCCGACGGCGAAGGCCCCTTCGCGCCCACCAGGATCGGCAGCGTGCCGGTGCTGGCGCTGCTGGATTATATCGAGGCCCATTCCACCGACGAGGTGCGCCGGATGTGCTCCCGCTCCGGCGGGTTTGTCAGTCTCTTTGGCACCTCCAATTCCGATACCATCCACGCCCTGGTGGATCAGGGCGACAAGAAAGCCACGCTGGTCTGGAACACCATGATCTATCAGATCTGCAAGCACATCGGGGCCATGAGCGCCGTGCTGTCCGGAAAGGTGGATGCCATTTTGCTCACCGGCGGGCTCATGCGCTTTAACGATATCACGGAGGGCGTTCGGGCGCGCTGCGGCTGGATCGCGCCGATCCATGTGTACCCCGGCGAAATGGAGCAGGAGGCCATGGCCTTCCCGGTGCTCAAGGTGCTGCGGGGCCAGGCCACGGCCATGCGTTACAGCGGGAAAAACGTATGGCAGGGCTTTGAAGGCGTCACGTTCTGATTTTTCCGCAGGGATCAGACGCAGGATGATCCGCGCCGTCCGGGCGAATACGGACGGCGCGTTTTCGTATGTCCGGCCTGCCCGGCCGTGCTGCTGATCTGCCCCGGCGTTATGCCGGGATTGGTTTTGCATCCGCACATTTTTGGCGCCGGCGTACTTTTCTTTTTCTTCAAACTTCTGTATAATAAGCATAGTTTTCCGCAGGGCACGGGAAGCGGGACGGCATTGCGCATGCGTACGCAGGAGCGGAAAAGAAAGGAAAAACAAAATGGCGATTGGGAGCAAAATGACGCAGCTCACCATGCAGATCATGGAGAAACTGCTGGAAACCGAAGATATGAACGACGCGCTGGCCGCGGGCTTTGAACTGCTTGTCAGCGCGCTGGAAAGCCTGTCTGGCGCCGTTTGGGTGAAGGACCGGGAAAGCAGCCGGTATTATCCCATGTTTTTTATCGGCCAGGCCGATCTGACGAACATGTGCATCCAAAGCGGCGAATACCTGGAGGGAAAGACCGCCGCAGACGGCCGTACAAGGCGGATTGCCGCCGGGGATAAGGGAGACGCCGCTTCGGCCTTCGAGGCGGCGGGCGTCGCGGTGGACAATATCATCTGCGTGCCGCTGAACGATTTGAAGGGCACCATCGGCGCGCTTTCCGTGGCCAACCGAAAGGATGGCCAGCCTTATTCCGACGAGGAGATGGCGCTTTGCGAAAAGATGGCGGCGCTGGCGGCCATTACCATGGAGGAAAAAGGATACAGCCTGGAAAAGGCAAGGACGGAAAAGCAGGTGATGATCCAGGCAAGGAAGCTGTGCAAGGATTTTCCGTCCGGCGAGGGCAGCCTGCGGGTGCTCAAGGATTTGAATATCAATATATACAAGGGCGAATTCGTGGTGCTGCTGGGCGAATCGGGCTGCGGAAAATCCACGCTGGTGAACATCATCGCCGGTATGGACAATCTGACCGAAGGCACGCTGACCATCGAAGGCAAGGATTTTTCCCATCCTTCCGACAGCGCTCTGACTGCTTTCCGGCGCAGCGACGTGGGCTTCGTATTTCAGAATTACAACCTGATGCCCAACCTGACGGCGCTGGAAAACGTGCAGTTCCTGGCGGACCTGGTGCCCGATCCCATGAACGCCAGGGACGCGCTGGACAAGGTAGGCCTGGGCGACCGGGCGGATCATTATCCCGCCATGCTCTCCGGCGGCCAGCAGCAGCGGGTGTCCATCGCCCGGGCCATCGTGAAAAAGCCCAAGCTGATCTTCGCCGACGAGCCTACCGCCGCGCTGGATTATCAGACCAGCATCGAGGTGCTGACGGTATTTGAGGAAATCGTGCGGGGGCAGGACACCACCGTGGTCATGATTACCCACAATCCTGAAATCGCCCGCATGGCGGATCGGGTGATCCGCATCCGCGGCGGCAGGATTGCCAGCATCAAAATCAATCAGCGCCCCGCCCGGGCGAAGGACCTTGTGTGGTAAACCGCTATGAAGAAAACGCAGACGACAGAAGCCATGCGGAATATCCGCCGCAACCGGGTTTCGTTCCTTTCCATCGTTATCATTTCCATGCTGGCGGTGGTGGCGTATCTGGGCTTGTCCTTCAGCGCCGAGGGGTTCAAAAAGAGCGTCGACGCCACCTACGGGGCGGAGCGCTTTGCCGATATTGAAATCAGCGCCTTCGCGCCCTTTGCCCCAAAAGACCTGGAAGCCGTCGCCGGCGCGGAGGGCATTTTGGATGCGGAAGGCGCCGTGCAGATCCCTTCCCGGGTCATCAACGGGAAGGACACGAGGGATATCGTGCTCCGCACGGTCACGGAACGCATCGGCCTGCCGCACCTGCTGGAGGGCCGCATGCCGGAAAAGGACGGCGAGTGCGCGGTAGAGAAGAAGCTGGCCAAAGAATTGGGCTGCGAGACAGGCGATACGGTGAGCCTGACCGGCCGCTCCATCATGACGGATGCCCTGATCCGGGAAAAAACCTATACGATCACCGGTGTCTTTGTCTATGCCGAGCATCCCACGGAAATGATCAGCTACGAGCCGCTGATGCTGGTCACGCGGGGAGCGTTCAATTCCATGCTGCTGCCGCAGGGCCAGTATACCTGTCTGCTGGTGCGCATGGAGTCCAAGGAGGCTTATCGTTTCAGCGCTGCCTGGATAAACGCGGCGGATCATGCGAAGCAGCAGCTGGAAAAGCTGAACAGCCAGTGGATCGTTACCGCCCTGCACAGCACCGCCGGCTATGTCAGCACCCGGGAAAATGCCGGACTGCTGACCACGGTGAGCGTCACCTTCTCCATGCTGTTCGTTCTGATCGCAGCGCTGGTGATCTATTCCACCATCAGCCGGCTGGTGACCAACGAAAGCAGGCTGGTGGGCGCCGCTAAGGCCATGGGGCTGAAGAACAGCGAAATTTTCGCCAAATATCTGCTCTTTGGCATGGGCGGCGCGATGCTGGGCGCCGCGATCGGGATCCTGATGGCGTATTTTGCGTTTGAAAGGGTCGTGCTGTACTTCTTTGGCGTGGTGTTCACCCTGGGGGAATGGACCTACGCGTTCCTGGCCGTTCCTTCGCTGATCGTTATGGCGGGGGCGGCGGCGCTTGGCTTTGCGGCTGTTTTCCTGGCATGCAGCAGACTGCTCAGGTCCACCGCCGTCAGCCTCATGAGCGGGCAGAACGCCGTCCGGCGCGCAAGGAAAGGCGCCTCTTCTTCGCAGGGCGCGCTGTATATCAAATTGATGCTGCGCAATATGCGCACGGATTGGCGGCGGGTATGCGTCAGCGTGGTGAGCATCGCCGGCTGCTGCATGCTGCTGTTCATCGGCTTTTCGCTGAAATACGCCATTTCCCGGGTGCCGGAGAAGCAGTACGGCGAAATCCAGCGCTTTGACATGGAAATCGCCCTGTCGCCCTCTGCTGAAAGAGAAGACGTGGACGGCATCCGTGCCGTGCTGAACGAAGAGAACGTGGAAAACCTGCTGGTTTTCACCGACGAGGTGCTTTACCGTTCCGGCGACGAGCCCGGCTTGCTGACCCTGATCTGCCCGGACGATGCGCAGGACTTCCGGGACTTTTATCACCTCCGGGATATCCGGGACGGCAGCCTGCTTTCCGTGCCCTCCTCCGGGGCGCTGATCAGCCGCATGTTCGCCGCCAAGTATCATCTGAGCGCCGGGGATCATTTCCAGGTGTTCGATCCCGGCATGCAGTCCCACAATATGGAGGTTGCCGGCGTGTTTGAAAATTACATCGGCATCAACGTGGTCTGCAGCCGGCCGTACGCGGAATCGTGCCTTGGGGAAAGCGCCGCCGGCAACGCCCTGCTGCTCCGCCTTTCAGGCAGGGATGCTGCCGGCCTGCAGCAGCGCCTGAGCGGCATGCCGGGCTTTGTCGCCCTTTCTTCCGCCCAGAAGCAGCAGGCCCTGTTCGACGGCATGTCCGCCATGCTGAACCTGGTGATCCTTCTGCTTGGGGCGCTGGCGGTGATGATCGCCTGCTTTATCCTGCTGAATCTGGTGAGCACCTATGTGAACCAGAAAAAGAACGAATTGACCATTATGCGCATCAACGGCTATACCACCGGCGAAACCATCCGCTACGCCTCCATGGAGTGCTACGGGATCACGGCGCTGGGCATCCTGCTGGGCCTGGCCGCGGGGCATGCGTTCAGCGTTTTTCTGATCCATCTGATCGAGCAGCTGTCCATGGGATTTGTGAAAGAGCCCATGTGGATTTCCTTTGCCGCTTCCGCGCTCATCACCGCCGTCATTTCCGCCGCTGTCCATTTCTTCGCTTTCAGGAAGATCCGCGGCCTGAAGCTGTCGGACATGCAAAGGTAAGCCGCCGCGGTTTCCTGCTTGAAAACTGCGCTTGGGCTGCATGGGAATCCTGATGCTTTCGCCCGCCCCATACTGCATGGAGCGGGCGAAAACTTTTGGCTTTGGGCCGCCGCCGCGGGATCAGGCCCGCAGCAGCGCCACCGCCACGTCGTTTACATTGGTGCCGGTAGGCCCGGTCACGATCAGGCCGCCGGTCTTTTTCAGGGCGTGGTAGGCGTCGTTGTCCTGCAAAACGGCGTCCACGGAAAGGCCGTGCGATGCCAATTCCCGGCAGGTATCGCCGTCGGCGTAGCCGCCGGCCGCGTCGGTTGGCCCGTCGGTGCCGTCGCTGCCCACGGAAAATACCGCGGCGTTGGCCATGCCGCTGATGCCCGCCGCAGCAGCCAGGGCGATTTCCTGGCTGCGTCCGCCCAGGCCCTTGCCCGTCAGCTTCACCACCGTTTCGCCGCCGGCGATGAAGGCCAGCGCCCGGCTGTCCCGGGCGTGGGTCCTGAGGATGGAGGCAAGGAAGCTGCCGGCTTCCTTTGCCTGGCAGCACATTTGATCGGTGAGCAGAATGGGCTCATACCCCAGGCGCTTACACGCCCTGGCCGCCGCGGAGCACAATTCCCGAACGCTGCCGTTGATCTGGGTGTGCACGTTGTCAAGGGATTTGGGCGTTTCCGCGTCCAGCAGCTTTTTCGCTTCCTCGCTCATTTTCAGGCCGTATTTTTTCTGGATGCACCAGGCGTCCTCCGCCGTGGCGGTATCGGGACAGGCGGGGCCGGAGGCGATCATATCCAAAGGGTCGCCCAGAATGTCGGAAAGCACCACGGCCTCCACCCTGGCCGGCCGGCACAGCTGGGCGAAGCGGCCGCCCTTCACGGCGCTGAGCCGCTTGCGGATGGTGTTGATCTCCACGATGTCCGCGCCGCAGGCCAGCAGCTGCCCGGTAATATTCTGCAATTCCTCCGCCGGTACCAGGGGCTTTTCAAACAGCGCGCTGCCGCCGCCGGAAAGCAGGAAGAGCACCGTGTCTTTATCCGTCAGACCGCTTACCAGGTCCAGCGCCGCCTGGGTGCCCTTGAATGAATTTTCATCCGGCACGGGGTGCCCGGCCTCGAAGCAGGAAAAGTTGGCGATGGGGCCCATTGCGTGACCGTATTTGGTCACCACCACGCCGTTTTCGATGCGGCTGCCCAGGCAGTCGCTGGCGGTCTTGGCCATCTGCCAGGCGGCTTTGCCGGCGGCCACCAGCAGCACCCGGCCCGGAAACTGCATCGTGGCCAGGGCCCGCTGCACCGCGGCGTCGGGCTGCACGGCGGAAATGGCTTCCCGCACGATCTGATCGGCGTGGCTTCTCAAGAGCTGGTTCATGCTGCTTCCTCCTGTATGCCGGGGCGTACGATCACAGAAAAAAGGGCGGCCGCCGCCCTGACGAAGGATCCGCTGCGTCAATCCGGGCCGCCGGGCGTTCCTTGCCGTTATTCTTCGCCTGAAAAATCATGCAGCAGCCACCGGAAGCCGTGGGGCGGCAGAACGACCTTGCCGGCGTCTCCCCGGGAGCCGTCCATCAGATCGGTGTAGATTTTTTCGTCCCGCAGCCAGGCGGTCTGTTCCGTGTCGCCGAAATTGAACAGCGCCAGCACCTGCTCGCCCCCGCAATACCGGCCGATGCACAGCACCTGGTCGCTGCCGGTGTCCGGCAGCCACACGTCCGCGTCGGCGTCAAAGGCGAGATGCGCCGCCCGCGCCTGCTCAAGGCGGCGGATGGCGGAAAAGATTTTGCCCTCCGGCGTGGTTTTCTTCTTGCGCAGGGCGGCCTTTTTCCAATCCATATTGCCCCGGTGGAGGTAGCGGCTGTCCTCTTTTTTCAAAGGATCGCTGCGGTAGGCATTGTCGTTTTCCTGGGCGATTTCGTCGCCGCTGTACAATACCGGCACGCCGCTCAGGGTGAATATGAAGGCGTGCAGCATTTCATCCAGGCGGATGGCGTCGGCCATGGCCGCTTTGCCGCCGCTTTCCCTGGCGCTCTCTATGCCGCACAGGGACGCCGTGGCGCCGCACAGCCTGGCGTCACCAAGCCTTGGATCGTCGTTGTACAGTTCGCCCCGGGCCGGGCTTCCGGGCCATTTGCCGGTCAGATAATCGTTCAGATACCGTTTATGGGGCACCTCGGTCTGCCCAAGCGAACGCAGGAAGTCAAAATCCAGCCCCCAGCCGATGTCGTCATGGCAGCGCAGATAATTGAGGAAAGCGCGGTTCCTGGGCAGGGCGAACACCTGCTGCAGCTGATGCCGCAGCAGCCGCACGTCCCGGGTGGCCGCCGTGTGCCAGAGGGTGGCCATGGTGGTCACGTTGTAGAGCAGATGACATTCAGGCTTGTCTTCCGTGCCGAAATAGGGCGCTACCTTGCTGGGCTCCATCACCACTTCCCCCAGCAGCAGCGTGCCGGGGCACACGATCTCGCACGCCATGCGAAGCATGCGCACCAGGGTGTGCACCTGCTTTAGGTTCCGGCAGCTGGTGCCCAGGGCTTTCCAGATGTAGGGCACCGCGTCCAGCCGGATCACGTCCACCCCGTGGTTGCACAGGTTCAGCATGCAGTCCGTCATATCGTTGAACACGGCGGGATTGGCGTAATTCAAATCCCACTGATAGGGATAGAAGGTGGTCATCACCACTTTTTTGGCTTCCTCGCACCAGGTAAAGTTCCCCGGCGCGGTGGCGGGAAACACCTGGGGCACGGTCTGCTCGAAGGCGGCGGGGATGGTCCAGCCGTCGTAGAAGAAATACCGGTCCTGGTATTCCTTTTCGCCGCTGCGCGCCCGCCTGGCCCATTCATGATCCTCGCTGGTGTGGTTCATCACGAAGTCCAGGCACACCGCGATGCCCTTTTCATGGCAGGCGTCGGCCAGGGCAAATAGATCCTCCATGGTGCCAAGCTCCGGCTGCACGCGCCTGAAATCGCTGACGGCGTAGCCCCCGTCGCTGCGGCCCTTGGGGCTTTCCAGCAGGGGCATGAGATGCAGGTAATTCACCCCGCACTCGGCAACGTAATCCAGCTTCTTGCGCACGCCCTGCAAATTGCCCGCAAAGGCCTGGACGTACATCTGCATGCCTACCAGACTGCGCTCCCTGTACCAGCCGGGGCTGTCCTCCCGGTCACGGTCCATTGCCTTGAGCTTTTCGGGCCGCTCCTCCCACAGCCGGTACAGCATGTCCGCAAAGCGCCCGTAGGCTTTCTCATCGCTGTGATACAATTCGCAGTACAGCCATTTCAGTTCGTCCTCATGGCGGCGGAAACGGGAGGCAAATTCAGCCTTCCAGCAATTCTTCATGGCAAACCCTCCTGTACTTCTTGCGGCGTGGAGCGTGAAAATCCGTTTTCATCAGCCTGAGGCGGCGGTCATGGCCGGGGCTTCTGCCTGCAAACGTGATTCTTCCGGCGCCGCCTCCATGTATGCATCTTTTCTGCGTTATCCGCTTTATTATATCATTTTTTCTTCGGGAACGCAACGTGCAGGGCGGCAAACGAATAACGGCGGGGCTTTACAGCGGATTCCCGATTTGATATGATGATGCGGAGGGATTTGCTCCTGTCCGCCTGAGGACGGGGCGGAGGCGAAGGAAAACGAGCGCAGCGCGCCGATCCTGAATAAAGCAGGAAGGATGAAACAGACATGAAATACCAGGGCATCCGCAAGATCCACGAAGGGAAATTCATCACCCGCTACGACGTGGATTACGTGACTGAGGAAGGGAACCCCAAAACCTACGAGATCATCAGCCGGAACAAAAACATAGAAACGCTGGAGCAGCTGCAGAACAGGGAGGCCAACGCCGTCGTCATGATTCTGACGGACGAAAGCGGGGAGCGCATCCTGATCAACCGTGAGTTCCGCATGGCCATGGCCCAGTGGATCTACAATTTCCCGGCGGGGCTGATCGACCCCGGCGAAACCCCGCAGGAGAGCGCCAAACGGGAGCTGTGGGAGGAAACGGGGCTGGAGCTGTTCCGGGTGGACGGCGTGCTGGACAACAGCTACAGCGCCGTGGGCTTTTCCAATGAGCGGAACGTGACGGTGTTCGGCGCGGCCAGAGGAGAATTCGGAAAAAGCACTTCCGACGCGGAGGAAATCGTTCCCGGCTGGTACAACCGGGAGGAAATCAGACGGCTCCTCCTGACAGAGCCCTTCGCCGCCCGCACCCAGGCCTACTGCTACGCCTGGGCGATGAAATGATTGACTGCTCCGCCAAACAGGAGAGAAAGAAGCGCGGGCGCTGCCTCGGGCGATCCTGAGAAGCGAAGGACCGGCCCGGCGCAAGCCGCCGGTTTTCCGGCGAAAAACCATTGACACCGTGTCATTTCAGTGCTATACTGAAAATAATGACACGGTGTCATTTTAGGTTTGGAGGGGATGAAGCATGTCCAGAGGATCGGCGGCGCTGACTGCCGCCCGGAAGGAAGAAATCATTCAGGCCTGCGCAAAGCTGTATGAAACCATGAGCTTCAGGGAAATCACCATCAAGGAAATCGGAGCGGAAACGTCCTTTACCCGTACATCCATTTACAATTACTTTGAAACCAAGGAAGAGATTTTCCTGGCGCTGCTGCAGAAGGAATACGAACTGTGGACCGCCGCCCTTGACGCCGCAATGGAAAAGGAAAGCGCCCTGACCCGGGATCAGCTGGCGCAGACGCTGGCCCGCACCTTGACAGACCGGCCCAGGCTCCTTCGGCTTTTATCCATGAATCTGTACGACATGGAGGCCAATTCCCGGCCGGAGCGGCTGGCGGAATTCAAGGTAGCCTTCGGCGCGTCCCTGCAAGCGGTGGACCGGCTGCTGCAAAAGAATCTGCCGGAAATGGATGCCGATGCCCGTCAGCGGTTTTTGTACGCATTCTTCCCGTTCATTTACGGCATTTATCCCTACACCAGCGTGACGGAAAAACAGAAAAAAGCCATGGAGCAGGTCGGCATTCCCTACGCGTATCAATCATCCTACGAGCTGACTTACGCCTGCCTGAAACTGCTGCTGGACCAATAAAGGAGGAAACACAATGCAATATACGAAGCTGGGGAAAGCCGATCTGACCGTTTCCCGGGTCTGCATGGGCTGCATGGGGTTTGGCGACGCGGGCCAGGGACAGCATGGCTGGACGCTGGACGAAGAGCATTCCCGGGAGATCATCCGGCACGGGCTGGAATTGGGCGTCAATTTCTACGATACCGCCATTGCCTACCAAAGCGGCACCAGCGAGCAGTACGTGGGCCGCGCATTAAGGGATTTTGCAAAACGGGATGAGGTGGTGGTGGCCACCAAGTTCCTGCCCCGCACCCAGGAGGAAATCGAAAACGGCGTTACCGGCCAAATGCATATCGAGCGGATGATCGACAAAAGCCTGCAGAACCTGGGCATGGATTATGTGGACCTGTACATCTATCATATGTGGGACTGGCAGACGCCTGTCGAGGACATCCTGGAGGGGCTCAGCCGGGTGGTAAAAGCGGGCAAGGCCCGGTATATCGGCATTTCCAACTGCTTTGCCTGGCAGCTGGCCAAAGCCAATGCCCTGGCGGAGAAAGAAGGCTGGGCGAAATTCATTTCCGTGCAGGGGCATTATAACCTGATTTTCCGGGAGGAAGAGAGGGAAATGGTGCCCTACTGCCAGGAGGAAGGCATCGCCCTGACGCCATACAGCGCTTTGGCTTCGGGCAGGCTGGCGAAAAAGCCCGGCGAAACCTCCGAGCGCCTGGAAAAAGACGCCTACGCCCGCTTCAAGTACGACGCTACCGCCCGGCAGGACGGGGTGATCATCGACCGGGTCGCTGAGCTGGCCGATAAGCGCGGCGTATCCATGACCGAAATCGCCCTTGCCTGGCTGCTGACGAAAGTTGCTTCTCCCGTGGTGGGCGCCACCAAATTCCACCACATTGACGGCGCGGTCAAAGCAACGGAAACCGAGCTGACCGAGGATGAAATCGCCTGGCTGGAGGAGCCCTACGCGCCCCATGCCCTGGCCGGTGTGATGGCCCAGAACAAGCCCGCCAACGCCAAAGAAAAGCACGTCTGGTCCATTGGGAATCAAAACATATAATCCAGCCGGCCGCTCCGGGCCAATCCGGTGCGGCCGGCTTTTTGCTTGGAAACGCGTTACAGCAGGCGCTTGAACGTTTCCGTCATGGTCATCATCTGGTAGCGCAAAAGCCACCAGGCGTCGTTCCATTCCGGCACTTTTTTGACTTCCGCCAGCAGCGCCGGAAAGTACCGGTCCGTCGAGGCGGCGTAGCGGATCATTTTGCGTCTGGAAAAGCAGTCCGCCATCCCGGCCAGGTTATTGCAGCGGTCAATGCATTTGACCAGGCAGGCGAGCGGGTTTTTCCGGATGTTTTCATAATACAGCGCATCCCGGTTGGGCAGGGATGGATCGTATGTGTTGCGGGAAACCAGACGCACGGCCTCTTTTACCCGGGCGCCTGCCGGCAGATCGGACAGGCGAAGCGGAGAATCCTCAATCATATCGTGGGCCAGGCAGAGGGCCAGCACGTCGTCATCCTTCAGCCCCATGGCCAGGGCGTGGCAGGCCATGGTCAGCGGATGCACCATGTAGGTGGTGTCAAAGCCGTGCTTGCTTGTGCGCGGCTGCTGACCGTGAGCTGTTCTGAGCAGCTCCAGCATGCCCAGCGTCTGGGGGAGAGACAGCATCTGCGCCCGGCCCTTGACGAAGGTAAACATATGGCTGAAATCAAAATTCACCGGTTTCAGCGTCCACTGCGGCTCCTTCTGGGCGAACAGGGCGTCCAGCGAAAGGTCCAGCGCCTCGGCCAGGGCGGGCAAATGTTCCGAATCCGGGATGAACTTTCCCTGCTCCCAGGTGCTGACCGCCTGAAAGCTGACGCCCAGTTCTTCCGCCAGCTGTTCCTGGCTGAGTTTTTTGGCCTTCCGGGCTGCCCGGATGCGCTCTCCGATCATGATTTTTTCTGCTGCGTTTTCCGCCATTGCGTATCGCCCCTTTCCACCGACAGGATAGCATAGCTGACTTTGCGGCGACAGCAGATTCAAATTGAACTTGATTTTCCATTTTCAAGCTCTGCTTGAATCCTGCGTTTATTATCGCATATTCCATTCGCTTTGACAACCGTCCGGAAAACATGCCGCGCATAATTTCGCTCCCGGCAATCCGGGCCGCCGTTGTGAAACATGCCGGCGCATGCTATAATGAGCCGGCCGGCGTCCGCTTGGAAGGATACGGAGGAAAGGAGAATGATCCCATGCTTTCGCGCGCTGTTGCGTATTTTACGCGGGAAGCCCGCTCCCTGGCTTGCATGTCCCTGGTCTGCGGCGATAGGAACGCTGCCAAAGCGGCCCTGGGCGGCGCCGCGTCGCCCGATGGACGGCCCGTTGCGGCGGACAGCGTGTTTGATCTGGCGTCCTTGTCCAAGCTGTTTACCGGGCTCACCGCCATGCGGCTGCGAGCGGCGGGAAAAATCGACCTGGAGGCGCAGGTCACCCGGTATGCCCCGCAGTTTGCCTATTTGGAGGGCGTTACCGTGGGCCAGGTGCTGGGCTTTGAAATTGCCCTGCGCACCCCGGAGCGGATCGATGCCCAGGCGGATGCGGAATCCGCCGAGGCCATGCTCTTTTCCTGCCGGCCTTACCCCAACGGCGTGAAGGCGTATTCCGACATCCATGCCATGACGGCGCGGTATATCCTGGAGGGCGCGGCGGATGAACCGATGATGGACCTGGTGGAAAAGGAATTGCTGCGGCCCCTGGGCATGAAGGAAACCTGGTGCCGCGTGCCGGAGGATATTCGCTCCCGCTGCGTCAGCCATGACCGGGAGCACCGCATCGAGGGGGACAGGTATCTGGTGTGCTCCGGCGTCATTCCGGGCACTGTGCACGATCCCAAGGCCCGGGTCATGGCGCCGGACGGGGAATGCTTCTGCGGCCACGCGGGGCTTTTTTCCACCGCGGGGGATATGACGCGGCTGTGCCAGGGCATTCTGCGGGGAGACGTGCTGGATGGCGCTGATCTTAAGGAAATGGCCCGCAACCGCACGGGCCGTCCCCTGCCCGGCGGCGGCTGGACCCAGCATCTGGGGCTTATGTGCTATGTTCGGCATCCGGTGCAGCGCCACAGTGAGGTGCCGGTATATATGAGCGATGAGGCCATCGCCCTGAGCGGCTTTGTGGGCAATCACATTGCCGTGGACCCGCGCCGGGGCATTTTCGAGTTTTTTCTGGGAAGCCGCGTGATGAACAGGCTGACCACCCTGATCCCGCCGCCGGGACGGACCCTGGCGGATTACGGCCTCGCGCCGGACGGCACCGGCTGCGTGGTCTGGCCGGGGGAGGGAAAGGTCGTTTCCTCCGTGGATTTTGTGTATCTCAAAGACGCCCATTACCATCCGGTGATCGCGAAGGAAATGGGGCTGGACATATAAAATTCGCCAAAGGCGGAAAAGCCGGCTGTATGAACCGGCTTTTTATTTTTCGACCTTCGGTCGAAAAATGCTTGACAGATTTGGAAAAGTGGATTATAACAAAACCGACTGACGGTCGATAAAAGGAGGCGCGGCATGAAGAAGGGAGAGAAAAGGAAGCGGGAGCTGCTGCAGATCGCGTACCGCCTGTTTCTGCAAAAGGGGTATGAGGAGACCAGCGTGGATGATATCATCGCCCAGGCGCACATCGCCAAGGGCACCTATTATTATTATTTTGAAACCAAGGAGCAGATGCTGGAGGAAGTGATCGGCATGATGCTGGAGCAGGAGGCCGAAAAGGCGCGGCAGGTGCTGCTCCGGCCGCTGCCGGCGCCGCAGAAAATCGCGGGGATCATCGCATCCCTTCGGCCTGCGGCGGAGGAAACGCCCATCGAAGGCGCGCTGATGCGGCCGGAAAACAGGGTGATGCACGGCAAGGTCCGCAAAAAACTGGTGGATATGGCGGTGCCGCTTTTGTCCCGGGCTGTGGAAGAGGGAAAGACGCAGGGCGTCTTTGACTGCGGCGACGTGCCGGAAAGGGTCAGGATGCTGGTGCTGGTCAGCAGCGATATTTTTGACGAAGGCTGCTTCACCGGGCGGGATGTGGAGGTATATATCGACATGGCGGAGAAGCTGCTGGGCGCGGAGCCGGGCACGATGGAGTTCATCCGGGAGCTGATCCGGTAGGCCGGGAAAGCCGGGCTCCGCGCTCCGGGCTATTCCCGGCGCTGCCGCGGGGCCTTGCGCCAAACGTGATTATCCGACAAAGGAGCAATGTATGAAAGACGGAAAGAATTTCGGGCGGTTCCTCCTCCTGTGGTCCGGGGAGCTGATCTCCGCCATCGGCGGCGGGCTGACCAGCTTTGGCCTGGGGGTATACATTTTTCAGATGACGGGCAGCGCGGCCAGCATGGCGCTGGTGACGCTGCTGGGCTTTCTGCCCACGCTGCTTTTGTCAGTGCCGGCGGGCGTGCTGGCGGACCGCTACGACAGGCGGCTGCTGATGATGATCGGGGACGGGTGCTCGGCGCTGGGCATTCTGTACATCCTGATCTGCATGCTGCGGGGCGGCGCGACGGTGGCGCAGATTTGCGTGGGGGTGTTCGTCAGCTCGTTTTTTTCGGCGCTGCTGGAGCCTTCCTTTCGGGCCACCATCACGGATCTGCTCACCAAAGAGGAATACTCCAAGGCCAGCGGCCTGGTATCCCTGGCCGGCAGCGCCCGGTATCTGGTTTCTCCGGTGATTGCCGGGCTTTTGCTGACGGTGAGCGATATAAAGCTGCTTCTGATCATCGACATTTGCACGTTCTTTCTCACCGCGGCCGGCGCCGCGGCGGTGCGCAGGGGCATCGGCAGCCGGAAAGCGGAAACGCAGGAGGCGTTTTTTCAGAGCATGAAGGCGGGCTGGCGGGTGCTGTCCGCCAATCGGGGCGTGATGATCCTGGTGGCGGTATCCTCTGCCGTCACGCTGTTCATGGGTATCTTCCAGATTCTGGCGGAGCCCCTGATCCTCTCCTTTGCCGACGCCCAAACCCTGGGCACAGCGGAAACGGTGTGCGCCTGCGGGATGCTGGCGAGCAGCGTGATATTGGGTGTTTGTGGCCTCAAGGGCCATTATGTGCGGTGGCTGTCCTTTTCTTTGACGGCGGCGGGCGTATTTATGCTGGGATTCGGGCTGTTTGAAAACATGATCTGCCTGTGCGTATCCGGCTTTCTCTTTTTTGCAATGCTGCCCTTTGCCAATAACTGCCTGGACTATCTGATGCGCGTCAACATCCCGGATGAAGCCCAGGGCCGGGCCTGGGGCCTGATCGGCTTCCTTTCCCAGATCGGCTATGTGGCGGCATATGCCTTCTCCGGCGCGGCGGCGGATGCTTTGGGGCGGATCGGCGGCCGGGGCGTGGGGAGAGGCTCCGCGCTGGTGATTCTGATCGCCGGCGCATGCCTTGCGCTCACGGCGGCGGCCATCCTGCTGCCGGGCAGCATCCGGAAACTGGAAAATGCGGAAAATACGGAAAGCGCGCAGAATCTGTGAAACGCGGGGCACGGGCCGTCGGCAAAAGGCAACGGCCAGGCGCCTGCCTTGTTTTTGCACGGTTTTCACGGTTTTTCGCTGGCAGAGGGGTAGTCAGGGCGGGGAAGTTATGCTATAATATTTAATGGTGCTTTCTATGCGCCGTATTGCGGGAAAGGATCGCAGGAACACATGAAAGTCTCCAAACGCACCCGGAGCAACCTGCTCAATGCTTTCGTCATCGCCTTTACCCTGGGGCTGGTGCTTTATTTGAGCGCCAAGGGCGGCGATATGGGCGAAGCGTGGCGGGAAATGCGCTCCGCGGACTGGCGGTGGCTGCTGGCGGCTTTTGGGTTCTGGATCGTGTTCATGGTGTTTGAGGCATTGGCGCTGCATGCGTTCTTCCTGCAGCAGAAGGTCAGAATCAAATACAGGCATACCTTCCTTGTGGCGCTGATCGGCGCGTTTTATTCCAGCGTTACCCCGGCGGCCACCGGCGGCCAGCCCATGCAGGTGTTCGCGCTGAAAAAGCGGGGCGTAGCCACGGGGGTATCCTCCTCCGGCCTGGCGGTGAAGTTTTTCTGCTTCCAGACGGCGCTTTTGTCCCTGGGCGGCATTTTGTGGATCTGCAATCCGGAGGTGGTCAGGGTCTGCATCGACCAGGGCAAATGGGTGGTCATCACGGGGTATCTGCTCAACGGTCTCTCCGTGGCCGCGGTGATCCTGCTGGCTATCAACAAGAACATCGTGCGGGGCATCATCACCCTGGCCATCAAGCTGGGGAAGCTGCTGCATCTGGTGAAGGACGAGGCCCGCACCGCTTCCAAGGCCGACGCCGCCATGAACGATTTCCATGCCAGCGTGGATATGCTGACGCATCACCCCCTGCAGCTGCTGAAGCTGTACTTCATTTGCTGCATCCAGGTGCTGGGCCTGATGAGCATCGCTTACTGCGTGTACCGGTCCATGGGCCTGAGCGCGTATTCATACTTTGACATCCTGACGCTGCAGTTCCTGCTCTATATTGCCGCGTCCTTTACGCCCCTGCCCGGCGCTTCCGGGGCCCAGGAAGGGGGCTTTGCGCTGTTCTTCGGCCATGTGTTTTCCCAGGGGATGCAGCTGACCGCCGCTTTGCTTTTGTGGCGATTCTTCACCTATTATCTTACGCTGATCGTAGGCGTTGGCGGCGTCATTGCGGACAGCGCCTGGAACATGCGACACAATAAAAACCAGGAAAACGCCGCCGATGATGAAGCATCGCCGGCGGATGAAACGACTGCGGAGGAAACCGATCATGAAACGAATGATTTGCCTGATGCTGATCCTGCTCCTGCTGCCCCTGACCGCGATGGCGGCCAAGAGCAAGGCCAAGACGGAGGTGAAGCTGCCCAAGGACTTGAAGCTGACGCTGACCGAGGGGAAATTTGAAACCTATACCCAGACCTTCCAGGGCGAATGGGAAAGCAGCGATCCCGCCGTGGCCAACGCCGAGATCGAAGTGAACAGCGGCAACAAGGTGGTGCGCATCATCGGCTATGCCGCCGGGGAAGCCACCCTGACGCTCAAGGGCAAAAAAAGCACCGCTACGGTGCATGTGACCGTAAAGGCGGACGATACATGCGATCGCCCCGTGCCGGAGGCGATCCAGGCCGCTATCGACATTGCCCTGGATGAATGGCGGGAAACAGGCAATCAAAACCTGACCAACGAGGTAAAGACCAACAAGTATCTGAAATGGTGGGGCGCCAAGTGCGAATGGTGCGGCGTGTTCGCCACCTACTGTCTGGAAAAGGCCGGCATCCCCATGGCGGCGGAGGGCGATGAAAACAAGACCGCCAAGCTGACCCCCGGCCCCGACGGCGCGCCCTACAGCATCCGGGTAGGCGGCGTGGGCCGCTTCCGGGACGCCTTCATCAACATGGACCGGGCCACCCGCATCCCCCGGCCCGGCTATCTGGTGATCTACGGCAACAACCCCAGGAAGGGCACCCCCTCCAACCGGCATCACATCGCGCTGGTGACCGACGTGGAGGACCGGGGCGACGGCACCTATCGGGTATCCACCGTGGAGGGCAACTGGGACTTTGTCAATGTGAAGAAGCTGAAAAACGCGGTCACCCGCTTCTGCTACGTTTATGATCCCGCCAATGTGACCTGCCAGAATATTTCCCCTGTGCCGGAGGAGGAACGCACCGATCCCGACGCTTTCAACGATTACGTGACCCATTTGGATGAGCGCCCCTACTACGTGTATATGTTCTGCCAGACCTGGTATTGATCCCGGTCGTTTCGGCTGCCGCGGACGGCGGCCGTTTTTGTAACATTTTTCCGGTCCGCTTGCGCAGGAAAACGCTTTGGCGGTATACTGACGCCGGACCCAGAACACTTTTCGCAAGGAAGTACTGTACGATGATGAAACGATGGATCGCTTTCGTTTTGCTGCTGGCGCTGCTGCTGCCCGCCTCCGCTTTCGCGGCGGACAGCGTGACCTACACCGCCGTAACGCAGGATACCCTGAACCTGCGCAAATCCGCGTCGCCCACCGGCACCGTGCTGGACAAGGTGAAGCAGGGCAAGCAGGTGACCGTGCTTTCCAACGACGGCACCTGGTGCAAGGTGAAATTCGGCAGCCGCACGGGGTATTTGATGGCTTCCCACCTGACCATGCAAGGCGGCTACGGCCATATCGGCTGGGGAAAAACCGCTCAAAACGGCGGCATCCTGAACCTGCTGGAAAAGCCCGAGGAGGGGGCCGGGGTGGCGTACAAGGCCCTTTCCGGCGGCGCGCTTGAATTGGTGAGCGAAAGCGGGGAATGGTATTACGCCAAGTGCGGCGACGCGTTCGGTTACCTGAAAAAGAGCGAAGTATCCGCGCTGGATGGGGATTTCACCCTCTGCTACACCGGCAAGGATCAGGACGCCCTGACGCTGAACACCCTGCGGCTTTCTCCCCGGGAATTCGGCGACGAGGTGACCCGGGAGGGCGAGGAAGGCGCGCTGGCCTTCCGCTTTACCTATCCCGATCTGCATATCGACGCGGCGGATGAAAAGATCAGCGCGTGGTTTTCGCAGATCCGCAAAACCTGCGCGGAGGACCTGGCCGCGCATCACGCCGGCGTTTCCGGCAGCCTGACGGTGGAATACCAGGCCCAGAAATTTGGCAGCCGCTACGAAAGCGCCGTGCTGATGGCGGAATACCGGGCCGGGGATTTCGCGGTGCCCTTTTTCCTCACGCTGAATATCGACGGCAAGGAAGGCCGCCTGATAGAGCAAAAGGAATTGCTGGGCGCGGACCTGGATTGGATTTGCTTCTGCCTGGAAAGCGGCCTGTCCGCCTGGCTGCTGACCCCCGCGGAGGGCTATACCGGCAAGCCGGACGCTTCCTGGCTGGAAAACGCGGCCATCGGCCGCAGCGGCCTGGAGGTGTATCTGCCCGCCGGGGTGTATCTGCCCTCTGCCCTGGGCAGTCGGAAGGTGGATATTCCCTATGGCCAGATCGCCGATTGCCTGGGGCTGGACGACGTGTTCCTGGGCCCCTACAAGCGGGTGATCGACCCAACCCAGCCCATGATCGCCCTTACCTTCGACGATGGGCCCTCCGAGCAGACCGATAAGATTTTGAAGGTGCTGGCGCAGTATAACGCTCGGGCCACCTTCTGCGTGGTGGGCAACCGCACCGAATCCTTCGCCGCCGTGCTCAAGCGCACCGTGGCGGGCGGCAACGAAATCGCCAGCCATACCTGGGATCATAAAAAGCTCACCACCCTCAGCGTCAAAACCATTACCTCCCAGCTCCAGCGCACCAACGACGCCGTGAAGGCCATTGCCGGCTTTGATATCAAGACCCTGCGCCCGCCTTACGGCTCCGTGAATAAAAACGTGCGCACCGTGTGCAAAAACCTGGATATGTTCGTCATTACCTGGAATATTGATACCCTGGACTGGAAAAACCGCAGCACCAGCAAGACCTACCGTGCGATCGTCAAAAACGCCAAGAATGGCAATGTGATCCTGATGCACGATCTGTATTCCACCACCGCCGCCGCCGTGGAGCAGGCGATCCCTGAGCTGATCGAAAAGGGCGTGCAGCTGGTCACGGTGTCGGAGCTGCTCTCCTTCCACCAGGACGGCATTACCCCAGGCACGGTGTATACCAACCTGGATACCAAGAAAATGAAAACGGAGTAACGGTTTTTGAAGCCCCCTTCGCGGGGGCTCTTCGTTTTTTGGGGCTTCCGCGAAAGAGAGGGAAGGCGGCCTCATCCGGTGCTTCGCGCCACCTTCCCCCAAGGGGGAAGGCCAGACTATCGACAAACCCTGGGGATGCATCGAAGGGGCCGTAGCCCCTTCGATTGTAATCCGCAGGCGGCGACATGTGCGTCGCCGAGGAG